>Ga0079226_10000553_pt1 | contig 26516 bp, 25 predicted proteins | sample Poulit2014_FD_76345 | JGI IMG/M metagenome (GOLD analysis project Ga0079226, IMG submission 76345) | Agricultural soil microbial communities from Georgia to study Nitrogen management - Poultry litter 2014 | ecosystem: Environmental > Terrestrial > Soil > Agricultural land | place: USA: Georgia...
CTGAACCAGTTGAAATAGTAGAATACATGGAAGATTATTTTACAAAAAAAGATTTAATTGGAAAGAAGATATTAGTTACAGCAGGTCCTACTAGAGAAAGAATAGACCCTGTTAGATATTTAAGTAATGACTCAAGTGGTAAGATGGGATATAGCATTGCCAAGGCAGCAAAAGCTAGAGGGGCCTCAGTAACATTGATAACTGGTCCTGTAAAACTTGATAAGCCTAATGGTATTGATATTGAAGAAATTGAATCTACTGAAGATATGTTTAATGCTGTAGGTAAATACTTTGATAATACAGATGCACTTATAATGGCAGCAGCGCCATCTGACTATAGAGCAAAAAATATAAATTCTAATAAAATAAAAAAAGAAGATACAGATAAATTTGAAATTGATTTTATTGAAAATAAAGATATTGTAAAATATTTTGGAAACAATAAAAACAAACAAATAGTAATAGGCTTTGCAGCAGAAACTACTAATCTTATAGATAATGCTAAAAGCAAATTAAAAAGAAAAAATCTTGACTATATAGTAGCTAACGATGTTACTAAAAAAGGAGCAGGTTTTAATGTAGATACAAATATAGTGTCTGTAATATCTAAAGATGAAATAGTAGATTATCCTATAATGGATAAAACAGAGATAGCTGATAAGATATTAGATTTATTGGTTGATTAATAAAAGGAGATATAGGGATGTTTGCAGAAATTATTTTAAAAAGTAAAACAAAGATGACTGATAGAATATTTACTTATAGCATCCCTAATAACCTTATTGATAAAGTAAGTGTAGGTTCTAGAGTAATAGTTCCCTTTGGAAGGGGTAATAATAAACGTCTGGGCATTATAATAAAATTAAAAGATAATACTAGACTAAAAAAAACAAAAGATATCTTAGAATTGTTAGATGAAGTACCTTTAATCGATGAAGAGCAGATATCTTTAGCTTTTTATATGGTAGATAATTACTTATCTGATTTATCATCTGCCTTTCAAACAGTACTACCCCCTGGAAATTGGGGCGATATTGTAGAGTATTTTTGGATGACTGATAATAAATTAGATAACATAGATTCTAATGATAAATTTTATGAATTATATCTTTATCTTAAAGACTCTAGAAAAACTTGGCAAGAAATTCAAAATAAGTTTGGAAGTAAATACTTGCATAAAGACTTAATTAGTTTATATGAAAAAAATATTTTATCTCATATTTATGATATTAAAAACTCTTCTAGTAAAAAATATATTAAAATAGTTTCTTTAGTAGATAATTATGATAAAGATAAAATAAGAAAAAATGCTTTTGTACAGATAAATGTTATAAACTATTTATTAAAAAACAATAGAAAAGAAGAGTACTCCAAACTTTTAAAAAGTACAAATGCCACATCTTCTACTATAAAATCTTTAGAAGAAAAGGGATTTTTGAGTATAAAAGAAAAACAAGTTTTTAGAGAAATCTTTACTAAAGAACATAAGCCATATAAAAAAATATCTTTAAATAAAGAACAAGAAGAAGTCTTTAGAAAAATATATGAAGCTAAAAATACTAATAAATTTTTAATAAACGGTATAACTGGCTCCGGTAAAACTGAAATATATCTACAAGTAGTAGAAGAGATGATAAAAAAAGGAAAAAGTGCAATTATATTAGTTCCGGAAATATCTTTAACACCACAGACTATTGAAAGGTTTGCTGGAAGATTTCCAAACCAAGTAGCTGTACTTCACTCTAAACTTTCAGTAAATGAGAGGTTTGATCAGTGGAAGCTTATTAAGTCTGGTAAATATAAAATAGTTGTAGGGGCTCGTTCAGCTATATTTGCACCTTTAAATAATATAGGGGTTATAATAATAGATGAAGAGCATGAGTTAAGTTATATAAGTGAACAACACCCTAAATACAATGCAATAGATATTGCAAATTTTAGAGCAGATTATAATAATTCAAAACTAATATTAGGCTCTGCTACACCGTCTATTGATAGTTATTTTAAGGGTAAGAATAATAAATACGAAATCCTTAAATTAGAAAATAGGGCAACTGCTAATCCATTGCCTATGATATATACAGTAGATATGAAGCAGGAGCTAAAAAATGGCAATAGAACTATGTTTTCTGATGAACTAAAAGAAAAAATTAACGAAAGATTAGAAAACAAAGAGCAAACTATACTTTTTCTAAATAAAAGAGGACATACTTCATTTGTTTTTTGTAGAAGATGTGGGTATGTTTATAAATGCAGCCACTGCGATATATCTATGACCTATCATAAATCAAAAAATAGATTGATATGTCATCTTTGTGGAAGAACAGCTTATAAAAGCAATACTTGCCCTGAATGTGGAAGTAAAGCTATTAAAGAATTTGGCGCAGGTACTGAAAAATTAGAAGAAGAAACTATAAATATGTTTCCAAATGCGAAAATATATAGAATAGATGGAGATACTGTATCAAATAAAGATGCATATACTAAGTTATATACAAAAATGAAAAACAAGGAAATAGATATTTTAATTGGAACTCAAATGATATCTAAAGGTCTTGATTTTGAAAATGTAACATTAGTTGGAGTTATGGCAGCAGATATAAGCTTAAATTTTGGTGATTACAGAGCAGCAGAGAGAACTTATCAACTGTTGACTCAAGTCGCTGGTAGAGCTGGTAGAGGCTCTAAAAAAGGGGAGGTTTTAATTCAAACTTATAACCCCGAACACTATGCGATTAAATCGAGTGTTCTTCAAAACTATGATGATTTTTATAATTTAGAAATCCAAAAAAGAAAAATATTTAAATATCCACCTTTTTACAGATTGATAAATATAAAAATAGATTATTTTAATAGAAATAAATGTAGAGAAAAAGCCTTTGAAATATCAAAATATATAAATAATGATATAAAAAGAAATAATATTAATGATGTAAAATTAATAGGACCTAATCCAAGCCCTATTGATAGAATTAACAATATGTTTAGGTTTGATATAACATACAAATTTAATTCAAATAGTAATGATATAATTAAAGTAATTGAAAGAATAGTAAAAGATAATATCTATAATATAGATTTAGAAGGATATAGGGTAAATATAACTATTGATCCCATATCATTTTTTTAGGAGGTAGACATGGCACTAAGACAAATTAGAATAGATGGAGATCCTATTTTAAGAAAAAAAGCTAGAAAAATTAATGAAATAAACGACAGAACAAAAATTTTACTTGATGATATGATAGAAACTATGGACCATGAAAAGGGAGTAGGTCTTGCAGCACCTCAAGTTGGAATTTTAAGACGTGCAGTAGTAATAGATATGAAGACAGAAAACTTTAAACCTTTAAAGATGGTAAATCCTGTAATCGTAAATAAATCAGAGGAGTTACAAATAAATCCAGAAGGTTGTCTATCTGTACCAAATAAATCTGGATATGTTAAAAGACCTAAATGGGTAGAAGTAGAATATTATGACGAAAATGGTCAAAAACAAAATTTAGTAGCAGAAGGATATTTTGCAGTATGTGTAAATCATGAACTTGACCATTTAGAAGGTATTTTATATACAGATAAAGTTTTAGATGAAAGCGATGAAGATTTACAAAAATATTTAGATGAAATGGAAGAATATGAGTAAAGGATTTTGATATTATGAAAAAAGTAATATTTATGGGAACACCGGATTTTGCAGTTGCTTCTTTAAATGAAATTGCAAATGATGAAAACTTCGAAATACCTTTAGTAATTACAAGAGCTGATAAAAAGAGAAATAGAGGTAAATTATTGCCTACTCCTGTCAAAGAAAGAGCTTTAGAATTAGGCTTAGAAGTAATTACTCCAAAAAGTATTAATACAGAAGAAGTTATTGCAAAAATAAAAGATATCAAACCAGATTATATTGCTGTAGTAGCTTATGGCCAAATAATAGGAAAAGAGCTTATAGATTATATGGATGGCAGAATGATAAATGTACATTCATCTATATTACCTAAATATAGGGGAGCTGCTCCTATAAACTGGGCTATAGTAGAAGGCGAAAAAGAATCTGGCGTAAGCATAATGCTTGTTGGAGAAGGTTTAGATCAAGGAGATATACTAAAAATAGAAAAAACTCCTATATCAGAAGCTGAAGATGCTGGAAGCTTACACGATAGATTGATGAATATGGGTGCAAAAGCATTAGTTGAAGTTTTAAATGACTTTGATAGATACTATGAAAATAGAACTCAACAAGATGAAAATGAAGCTTCATATTATGGTATGATAAAAAAAGAAATGGGTAAAATAAATTTCACAGATACACCAGAAGATATTTATAATAAAATGAGAGGCTTTAAACCTTGGCCAGGAAGTTATTTTATATATAAAGACAAAAATGTTAAAGTTCATAACATGCACATAATTAATGAATATAATGATTACAAAGATGGAGAAGTTGTAAAAGTAGAAAATTCAGGAATTAAAATATCCTGTAAAGATGGATATATAGTAATAACTGAACTACAATTTCCCAATAAAAAAAGAATGTCCGTAGAAGATTATTTAAAAGGTAATGATTTTGAAAAAGGTATTATTTTAAAATAACAGGAGGATAAGATAAATGCCATTTTTTTATTATGATATAACATATATTATATTAATACCAGCATTAATCCTCGCAACTTTCGCTCAATTTAAAGTAAGTTCTACATTTAATAAATATTCTAAAATACCTAACTCTAAAGGTTATACTGGTAGAGAGGTAGCTAGAATGATATTAGATAGATCTGGGCTAAGCAATGTGGAAGTAGTGCATGTAAGTGGTCAATTGACAGATCATTATGACCCTACAAAAAGGATAATTAGATTATCAGATGATGTATATAATGTAGCATCAATATCTGCAATAAGTGTAGCAGCCCATGAAGTTGGTCATGCTATACAACATCAAGAAGGATATACTCCATTAAAAATAAGAACAGGATTTGCTCCTATAGCAAGTTTTAGTTCACAATTAGCATGGATTATATTTTTACTAGGATTTTTTATAAACCCTAACTTAATTCAAGTTGGTATACTGTTATTTAGTATGACTGTACTATTCCAAGTAATAACCTTACCAGTTGAATTTAATGCAAGTTCTAGAGCTCTTAAGCAACTTAGTAATGAATTTATAACTTCAAATGAATTAGTAGGAGCAAAAGAAGTTTTACGTGCAGCTGCATTAACATATGTTGCATCTACACTTGTAGGTATCAGTCAATTGCTAAGACTTTTATTATTGTCGAGAAATAGAGATTAAAAAATAATTTAAATTAAAGGGATTGTATAAAATACAATCCCATTTTTTAGGTGGTAAATATGAAAATAAGAGAAGAAATATTAAATATTAATTATAAAATAAACCATGATAATGGTTATTCAACAGATTTAATAAAACAATGGGATTTATCAGAATACAATGATAGCGATAAAAAATTATTGGTAAATATAGTATATGGAGTATTAGAAAATAGAATATACATCGACTATATTATAAATAAATATTCTAAAATAAACAGTTCAAAATTAGATAAACTAGTTTTAGAGATACTTAGAATGTCAATTTACCAGCTAGTTTTTATGGATAAAATTCCCGAATACGCAATTATAAATGAATCTGTAGAAATCGCTAAAAATAATATAGGTACAAAAGAAAGCAGCTTTATAAATGCAGTATTACGTGCTTGTTCTAGAGATATAAAAAACGCTAGTACTATTAATACAAAGGATATAAAGGACAAATTAAGAATACAATATTCTATAAATAAGGATTTATTTGATGTTTTATTAAAAGATTATTCTATGAAAACTACTAAGAAAATTTTAAAATCATTCATGGAAATAGACGATTTTATAATAAAAACTAACTTATTAAAGATTAGTAGAGAGAAATTAATGGAGAAATTAATAAACAAACACTTTAATGTTATTGAACATCCCTATGTAGATTCTGCAATAATAGTAAAAAACCCTCATGGTATTTTAGATATAACTGAATTTAAAAAAGGCTTTTTTTTAGTTCAAAATACAGGCTCTATAATTGTATCAGAAGCACTAAACCCTAATAAAGACAGTTTAGTTCTAGATATGTGTGCAGCTCCTGGCAGTAAGACTTGTAACTTATCAGAAATTATGGAAAACACAGGAACTATTTATGCTAATGATATATATTCTTCAAGAATAAAAAGTATTCATGAAAACGCTGAAAGATTAGGATGTTATAATATAAAGACAACTAACACTGACGCTACAAAATATAATGAAGATTTAAAAGAAAAATTTGACTTTATATTATTGGATGCGCCTTGTTCAGGTACAGGTATTATAAGTGGTAAACCAGAAATAAAATTAAATCGTACAAAAGAAGAAATAGATAATTTAATAAACACTCAAAGAATGATTTTAGAAAATGCTTATTCTTATTTAAAAAAAGGTGGTTATTTAGTTTATAGTACATGCTCTATTTTATCTATGGAAAATGAAAAACAAAGAGAATGGTTTTTAGGTAAATATAATGATATAGAGTCAGTAGATATTTTATTTAAAGATAATTATAGAGACTATATAAAAATTATGCCTTATGAAAATTATTCTGATGGATTTTTCATTTCAAAATTTAAAAAAATATAAATAATAGAACTCAATAAAATAATATAAGGTGATAGAATGACAGAAATATGCTACAATGATTTAGAACTACATGAATTAAAAACTTTTTTTGAAAGTATAAATGAGAAGGGCTTTAGAGCAAAGCAAATGTTTGAAGCTCTACATAAACAAAACATTCAAGATATAGATAATATAACTGTATTTTCAAAAAACTTAAGAGAAAAACTAAGTAAAAAAGGATATATAAATAAATCAAATATCGAAGAAAAACTTGTGTCAAATATTGATGAGACTAGAAAGTATTTAATAAGATTGAATGATGGCAATATTATTGAATCAGTATATATGCATTATTCAACTCATAGCACTATATGTATATCTTCTCAAGTAGGTTGTAAAATGGGATGCGCTTTTTGTGCGTCTACTAAAAAACAATTTGCTAGATCATTAAAACCTAGTGAGTTATTAAATCAAGTTTATTTAGTATCTAAAGATGTAGGAGAAAGAATATCTAATGTTGTATTAATGGGGATTGGAGAACCGTTAGATAATTATGATAATGTACTAAAATTTATAAAAATTTTAAATAGTGAAGATGGATATAATATGAGTATCCGAAACTTTACATTATCAACTTGTGGGATTGTTCCAAGAATTTATGATTTAGCAAATGAAGATATGCAAATTAATATAACTATTTCTTTACATAATCCTTTTGATGAAGAAAGAAGTAAGATTATGCCCATAGGTAAAAAATATAGTATCGAAGAAATTATTGAAACTTGTAAATATTATTATGAAAAAACTGGTAGAAGAATATCTTTTGAATATACATTAATAAAAGATGAAAATGATACTATGGCTCATGTAATAAAGCTGGCTAAGCTTTTAAAAGGTTTAAATTGTCATGTAAATTTAATTCCTTTAAATCCTATTAAAGAATTTAAAAGTAAAGCTTCTTATAATGACACTATAAAAAAATTCCAAAGAGAACTAGAAAAAAGAGGTATAACTACAACAATTAGAAGGAAACAAGGTGAAGATATAGATGGTGCGTGTGGTCAGTTAAGAGCTAGTCACATTGATCAGTAATTGTGAGGAGTGAATATATGAAAGTTTATTCTATAACAGATATAGGGCAACACAGAAAAATAAATGAAGATTCTTATGATAACTATCTAAGAGAAAATCAATATTTACTAGTAGTAGCAGATGGTATGGGAGGACATAAAGCAGGAGAAATAGCATCTTCTATTACGGTAAAATCAATTATACAATATTTTAAGGAAAATGAAGAAGATTATGAAAATCCACTGGATTTAATTAATGATGCTATTTATTATGCAAATGAAAAGGTATATAGAGAATCTATTGATAATTCCGATTATAACAATATGGGAACTACTATAGTTTTAGCTTATATATTAAACGATGAGTTATTTATTGCAAATGTAGGCGATAGTAGAGCTTATCTAAAAAATGAATATGGCTTTAAACAAGTTTCAAGAGATCATTCACTAGTAAATGATTTGCTTTTAAACGGAACTATAACAGAAGAAGAAGCTGAGTTATATACTCAAAGAAATATAATAACTAGAGCTATGGGAATAGAAGAAAATGTAGAAGCTGATAGCATTGTAATATCATTGTCAAATAATGATACTGTATTATTATGTACAGATGGTTTGACTGGTGAGCTATCAGATGAGGAAATCGAAGAAGTTTTAACAGAGGATATATCATTAGAAGATAAATGTAAAAAACTTGTAGATTTGAGCAACGAAAGAGGTGGAAAGGATAATATAACTATTACCTTGTATGAGCATGGGGAGGTAAATAAATGATTGGAAAAATCTTAGGAAATAGATATTTAATAGAAGAAAAAGTTGGAGTCGGTGGAATGGCGAAAGTCTACCGAGCTAAAGACACATTATTAAATAGAGATGTTGCAGTCAAAGTATTAAAAGACGAATATATGGACGATGAAGATTTTCTAAAGAAATTTGCAATGGAAGCACAATCAGCTGCAAGTTTAACCCATGCAAATATTGTATCTGTATATGATGTCGGTTCTTCCGAAGTAGATGGAAAAAGACATAACTATATAGTAATGGAGTTAGTAGTCGGTAAAACTTTAAAAGAAATAATTCAAGAAAAAGGTCCTTTAAGTCCTGAAGAAATAGTAAATTATGGAATTCAAATAGCTAAAGCTTTAGAATGTGCTCATAATAATAAAGTAATCCATAGAGATATTAAACCACACAATATTTTAATAGATAAGGATAACAACTTAAAAGTAACTGATTTTGGAATAGCGAGAATATCTTCAGGAGCTACTATAACATATACATCATCCGTACTAGGCACAGTACATTATATATCTCCAGAACAAGCTAAAGGAAAATTCATAGATGAAAAATCCGATATTTATTCTTTAGGTATAGTTTTATATGAGATGGCAACTGGAAGGGTTCCTTTTGATGCAGATAATGCAGTAGGCATAGCATTAAAACATTTACAAGATCCTTTAGTAGCACCTAAAACTCTAGTACCAAATCTACCTGATGGTTTAAATAATATAATAATTAAAGCACTAGAAAAAGATCCAAAAGACAGATTTCAATCAGCTAAAGAAATTAAAAGTGCTTTACAAAATTATTCAGAATTTATTTTGCCATATGAAGATGACGCTTTATCTGGTAAAACCGTAAGAATGAATCCAGTTTATGGCGATGAAAACATACAAACCTCTAATGACAATATAGTAGATGAAGCACATGAAGAGGAAGAAGCCGTTTACGAGATGCGAAAAGATAAGCCAGAAAAAAAGAAAAAGAAGAAAAAGTCAAAATTTAAGACTATTGTACTTCCGATATTAATGGCTTTAGCTGTTATAGTTTTAGGAATATTTGGAACAAAAGCATTAAAAGGCGAGAAAAAAGAACTTGAAAAAGTTCCGGCTGTAAAAGATGTTACAGAAGACAGAGCTATAAAAATCTTAGAAAACAGTGGTTTTATTGCTGAAGTAGTAAAAAGACAGGAAAGTTCTGATATTAAAGCTGGTAATGTAATAAGCCAAGACCCTGAAGCAGGTTCAACTCTTGAAAAAGGTGAAAAAGTTAGCTTAATAATAAGTTCAGGTATTAAAGAAATTGAAGTACCTGATTTAGATAAGATGTCATTAGATGAAGCAGAAAACAAATTAAAAGAATATGAGCTTAAACGTGGAGTAGTTAACAAAGAATATAGTGATTCCGTACCAGAAGGTAAAATTATGGGACAAAAACCAGCGTTTGGTGAAAAAGTACAACAGGGAAGTTCAGTAAATGTAACTATCTCTCGTGGCCCTAAAATAAAAAGAGCTACAGTTCCAAACACTATAGGTAAAGATATTTCTGAAGCTACAAGATTGATAAATAATTCAGGTTTAGTAGTTGGAAATGTAGATAAGAAAAATAGCGATGATTATCCTGAAGGACAAGTTATATGGCAATCATATAAAGCAGGAGACCAATTAGAGCAAAAACAAGCTATTGACTTAATTATAAGTTTAGGTAAAAAACAACAAGAAGAAGAAAAAGAAGAACCTCAACAAATGAATTACACTTTTAGAGTAGCACCTCCAAAAGAAGAAGGAAGCTATAAGGTTGTAATTAAAAGAGTTACTGAAAATGGAGATGTCAATGTATATAGTTCAGAATTTAAGGCAGAAGATGGTATACAAAATATACGATTAACAGGTCCTGTAAATTCAAAATACAAAGTATATATTGATAATGAACTTGCACAAACAAGTTAAGAGGTGGTTTAAATAAGTGCTATAATAACTAAACTTCATAGGGGCATTTACTATGTAAATAAAGATGGAAAAACAATAACATGTAAAGCACGAGGAGTTTTTCGTGAAAAAAAGATAACTCCAATAGTTGGAGATAAAGTTGATATTAGAATTTCTGAAGAAGATGGAAGTGGATATATAGAGCATGTATATCCACGAAAGTCTATGTTATATAGACCGCAAGTAGCTAATATAGATCAAGTAATGATATTTGTAAGTATAGTAAAGCCTAACATAAGCTTAAATCTTCTTGATAAGTATTTAGTTATGAGTGAAAAATTCAATGTAAAACCAATAATTATAATAAATAAAACGGATTTAGTTGATAAAGAAACTTTAGATTATTATATAGACTTATATACTTCAGTTGGATATGACGTTATAGAAAACTCAAATTTAGATACTCCAAATGAGAAGATAAAATCTTTATTAAAAGATAAAATAACTTCCGTAGTTGGTCCATCTGGAGTTGGTAAATCGACTACTTTAAACAATATATCTCCTAATTTAAATTTAGAAACAGGAGAAATTAGTTCAAAAACTAAAAGAGGAAAACATACAACAAGGCATATTGAAATCAAAGAAATATTTAAAAATAGCTATGTTTTTGATACTCCTGGTTTTAGTTCACTAGAAATAGATTTTATAAAAGATAGAGAAGATATAAAAGATTATTTTATAGAGTTTAGAGAGTATTCAAAAAACTGTAAATTTCATAATTGTATGCATATAAAAGAGCCTGGTTGTGGAGTAAAAGATGCTGTTGAAAAAGGATATATAAAAGAAACAAGATATAAAAACTATTTAAATTTCATAGAGGAATTTGATAAAATCAGGAGGTATTAATGGCAGATTTAGCACCTTCATTATTAGCTGCAGATTTTTCATCTTTAAAAGATGAAATTAGCATCTTAAATGAAGAGAAAGTAAATTATTTACATTTAGATGTAATGGATGGAAATTATGTTCCAAATATAACATTTGGTCCAGGTTTGATAAAATCATTAAGAGATAAAACAGATATGATATTTGATGTTCATTTAATGATAGAAAAACCTGAAAGATTTATAGAAGATTTTGTAAAAGCAGGAGCAGACATGATTACTTTTCATGTTGAAGCAACTACACATCCACATAGAGTAATACAACAAATAAAGTCTTTTGGAATAAAAGCTGGTGTTGCATTAAATCCAGGAACTTCACTTAAAGATATAGAATATCTACTTGATGATGTAGATATGATTTTAATAATGTCAGTGAATCCAGGATTTGGTGGTCAATCTTTTATTGAATCATCAAAAACTAAAATATCTAAACTAAGAAAAATAATAGATGAAGAAAATAAAGATATAATTATTCAAGTTGATGGGGGAGTTAAGACAAATAATCTCCAAGAAATTAAAGACTTAGGCGTTGACCTTGTAGTGTCAGGCTCTGATATATTCTGTAAAGATATTAGAGAAAAAATAAGTTTTTACAAAAAAGTTTTAAATTAATTATAAGGCCATTTGCATTTAGCAAGTGGTCTTTTTTAGAGGTGAAATGATGATAGGTGTATTAGTAGCTGGAGGAGAACTTGAAAATAAAGAACTATTTAAAAAATATATAGAAAAAGCAGATTTCTCAGTAGCCGTTGACAGTGGTGCTAAGGTATTTTTCAAAAATAAAATATTACCTAACCTACTAGTAGGAGATTTAGATTCTATAGATAAAGAAAGTTTGAAATATTTTGAAGAAAACAATATAAAGATAGATAAATACCCTTGTGAGAAAGATTTAACTGATTTAGAAATAGGCTTAAATTCGTTAATTAATAATGGTTGTGATAAGTTATATGCCCTAGGTACTATTGGAAGTAGAATAGACCATTCTGTGGCAAATATAATGATTTTAAAAAAAATGTATGACTTAGGTTATAATTGCTATATGATAAACGATAAAAATAGAGTTCAATATATAGAAGCAAATAAAGAAGTCAGCATAAAAAAAGATTATGAAAATATATCGATTATCCCTTTATCAGAAAAAGGTATAAATGTAACACTAATTGGCTTTTATTACACAATAACTGATTATGAAATGGAATTGGGAAGTACCACTGGAATAAGTAATTATTTAGTAAAAGATTTTGGAACTATAAAATTAAATAGAGGTAGAGCTCTAATAATAGAGTCAAATGATTAATAAAAAAGAGTAGTGAAATATTTCACTACTCTTTTCTTTATATAATATCGAATTTGTTTTTAGCTAAAAACAGATTAATTGTTTGGTCTTACTACTTTTCCAGATCTTATACATCTAGTACAAACATTTATTCTTTTTGTTTGTCCGTCTACTACAGCTCTTACTCTTCTTATATTAGGGCTCCAGCTTTTATTTAATCTTCTATGTGAGAAAGTAATTTTATTACCAAACATTTTTTCTTTACCACAAATTTCGCATCTTTTTGCCATTTATAAACACCTCCAAAAAGTATAATTCATTTGTCATTTAACAACATCATTTATTATACCATAGTTATAATTATTTTTGCAATAAAATTATAAACTTATTAAATTTATCATTTTTAAAAGAGTATATATTTATATCTATAATACTAATATTTATGGGTAGATATTTTATAAGTTGTATAATAAGTTATTTACAATATGTTATTTTTAAGCTATCATAATATATAATGTGTGATTATATATAAGGAGGTATAATATGACTGCTAAAGTAGTAAATAATATGGGAATAATTTCTATAAGTGAGCAAGTACTTACAACAATTGCAAGTAATGCTGCTATGGAATCCTATGGTATAGTTGGTTTGACTACAAAAAACGCTACTGACGGTTTATTTTTATTATTAGGTAAAGATAATATGTCAAAAGGTGTAACAGTTTATACGGACAACAATAGAGTAACTATAGATTTAACAGTAATATTGGAATATGGAGTTAGAATTTCTGTAGTAGCTGAAAATATAATAGATAATGTTAAATTTGCAATAGAAGATAAAACAGGATTAAAAGTAGATAAAATAAATGTATTAGTACAAGATTTTAGAGTACAAGAAGCTTAGGAGGTAAGAATAATGAGAGGACAAGACTTTAGAAAATGCCTGCTAGCTGCTTATAAAAACTTAGATACTAATAAAGATATGATAAATGCATTAAATGTATTTCCTGTACCAGATGGAGATACTGGAACTAATATGAGTTTAACTATGCGTTCTGCTATTAATGAAATAGAAAAAGTTGAAGAAGATAATGTTAGTAGTTTAGCTAAAGCATTGAGTAATGGTTCCTTAATGGGAGCTAGAGGAAATTCAGGTGTAATTACATCTCAAATATTTAGAGGTTTTTATCAAGGATTAGAAGATAGTGAAACTCTAGATATAGAAACTTTAAAAAATGGATTTGTTCAAGCATATAAAACTGCTTATAAAGCAGTTATGAAACCAACAGAAGGCACTATATTAACAGTAATACGAGCAATGGGAGAATTTGCCGAAAATAATTATCAAAATTATAACGATTTAGATAAATTTTCATTAGCTATATATGAAGAAGGTAATAAAATATTAGAACAAACACAAGAAATGCTTCCACAATTAAAAGAAGCCGGTGTTGTTGATGCTGGTGGTAAAGGCTTAATGTGTCTTTATCAAGGTGCTTTAAATTATAAAAATATAAAAATAATAGAAAAAAAAGATAGCGATAATATAAAAGTAGCTGTAAATAATAAAGATACTAATAATGAAGATATTAAGTTTGGATATTGTACAGAGTTTATTATACAATCTAAAGATGGAGATTACTCTAAACTTAGAAAACAACTTTCTGAAATAGGCGATTGTCTATTAGTAGTAAAAGGCGACGATATAATAAAAGTTCACATTCATACAAATAATCCAGGTATGGTATTAGAACTAGCTTTAAAACTTGGAGCTCTTAGAGATATCAAAATAGATAATATGCGATATCAACACGCTCATAGATTGTTAGATGACAAAGCTATAGCAGAAGAAAAAGAAAAAGAACTAAAAGAAGAAGAAAAAAAATACGGTTTTATAGCTGTATCTTCAGGTAGTGGTTTAGATAAAATCTTTAAGCAATTTGGAGTAGATGAAATTATATCAGGTGGACAAACTATGAACCCATCTACAGAAGATATAATGAAAGCTATAGATAAAATAAATGCCGAAAATATATATATTTTCCCTAATAATGGAAATATTATATTGTCAGCTAATCAAGCTAGAGATTTATCAGAAAAAAATATCTATGTTATAGAAACAAAATCTATACCTCAAGGATTTACATCACTACTTGCTTTTGAAGAAGATAATAGTCCTGAAGAAAACTTTCAAATTATGACAGAGGCCATAGACGAAGTAAAATCAGGTCAAATTACTTATGCAATAAAGGATACAGAAATAAAAGGCAAAAAAATAAAAAAAGACGATATTATCGGAATAGTAGATAAAGAAATAAAAGCTGTAAGTAAAAAACTTAATAAAACAGCTTTAGATTTAATAGAAACTATGGTTGATGAAGATTCTTGTCTAATAACTGTATATTATGGTTTAGATGTTAAAGATACTGAAGTTAATGATTTAGAGAGAAAGTTAAAACGAAAATATGATGATTTAGATATAGAAATCGTTGAAGGAGATCAACCAATATACTATTATTTAATATCAGTAGAGTAAGCCTTACATAATGTAAGGCTTTTGCTATTAAAGGGGCTATTGTATGCAATTAAATAAAATTAAAGGTATAGGTCCTAAAAAAGAAAAGCTTTTAAATAAATTAGATATATACAGTGTAGAAGATTTGTTAAAATACTTCCCTAGAGATTATGAAGATAGGACTACTGTAAAAAAATTAAATACATGTGTACATGGAGAAAAATCTTTATTAAAATTAAAAATAATCAGCAATTTAAATACTAGATATTTAAAAAATAATATGTCTATTACAACATGTCTATGTGCTGATGAAACTGGAAAATGTAAAGTTACATGGTTTAATCAACCTTATTTAAAAAATATACTTTATAAAGACAATTTTTATTATTTTTATGGAGAAGTAAATTTTTTTAATTTTAATATAGATTTGAAAACTCCTATTGTAGAAAAAACACTTAATGGTAATTTAGGTAAAATAGTACCTATATATCCACTAACAGAGGGATTGTCTAATAATGATATATCAAAATTTATTAAACAAGCAATAAAACATATAGATAAATTAGATATAAAAGATATTATTCCTCAGCCTATAAAAAGCAGATATAAACTTTTAAATAAAAAAAGTGCTATAATCAATATTCATTATCCTCAAAATAGAAGTTTTTTTGCACTTGCCAAGAAAACTATTATATTTGAAGAACTATTAATTATGCAGACATATATTTTATTAAAAAATAACTATTCTAATAAAAAAGATGGTATAAAATATAAGATTGATAAAAGAGTTTATGAATTTATAGATAATTTGCCTTTTAAACTTACCAATGCTCAAGCTAATGTTTTAGATGAAATTTTTAATGATATGAAATCAGATGAATCTATGAATCGCTTAGTTCAAGGAGATGTAGGTTCTGGAAAGACAATAGTAGCTTTAATAGCTTTATTATTATCTTATTATAATGGTTATCAATGTGCTTTTATGGCACCTACTGAAATTTTAGCTACACAACATTATCAATCTATTGTAGAATTATTTAAAGACTTAAATATCAATGTTGCCTTACTAAAGGGAAGTTTAAAAGAAAGTGAAAAAAAAGAAATTAAAGCTGATTTAGAAAAAGGCGATATAGATATACTTGTCGGAACTCATTCTATATTAGAAGATGATGTTATATTTAATAATTTAGGTTTAGTTATAACGGATGAACAACATCGTTTTGGGGTAAAACAAAGAGCAAAGATATCTTCAAAAGGAAATAATCCAGATACTCTAGTTATGACAGCAACCCCAATACCTAGAACATTAAGTTTAGTATTATATGGAGATTTAGATATTTCTATAATAGATGAATTGCCTCCAGGACGAACTAAAGTCGATACCTATGCCGTAAATTCAAGTATGGAAAAAAGAATTATGAATTTTGTAAAAAAACAAATAAATTCGGGTAGACAAGTATATATAGTATGTCCTCTAGTAGAAGAAAGCGAAACCATGAATTTAAATTCTGTAGAAGAATTGTATATTAGGTTAAAAACACAGTATTTTAAAGATTATCCAATATCATTTATTCATGGAAAAATGAAGCCTAAAGAAAAAGATGAAATAATGGATAATTTTTTAAAAAATAATATAAAAATTCTACTCTCCACAACTGTAATTGAAGTAGGTGTAAATGTTGTTAATGCAAATACAATGATAGTTTATAATGCTGAAAGGTTTGGTTTATCACAATTACATCAGCTTAGAGGACGTGTAGGAAGAGGTAAACATAAATCCTATTGTATATTAATAAATGACAATAACAGTAAAATCTCACGTCAAAGAATGAGAATTATGCAGTCTAGTAATGATGGTTTTTATATTGCTGAAAAAGATTTAGAACTTCGAGGAAGTGGAGATATGTTTGGAACGAGACAATCTGGAGTTTCTAAATTAGAAGTATTAGGTATACAAGATAGTATTCTCATAGAGAGAATTCAAAAAATATCTAAATATATAATTGAAAACAATTATCTTGATAAAGATAGAGAATTTTTTAATTTGAAAAATTCAATTATAGATTATGATAATAAAATTAACGATGAAATAATTTTAAATTAAGGAGAATATAAATAATGAAAGTAATATCAGGCGAAAAAAGAGGCATGAGATTGACATCTCCTGTAGATAGTAAAACAAGACCAACAGAAGGAAGGGTAAAGGAGTCAATATTCGATACTTTATTCTTAATAAAGCCTAATTCAGCTGCCCTAGATTTATTTGCAGGTTCTGGAGCTATTGGAATCGAATTTTTAAGTAGAGGTTCAGATTTATGTGTATTTAGTGATTCTGAAAGAACAAATATAAAATGTATAAATGATAATTTAGAGCATACAAAGTTAAAAAATAAAAGCAAAGTATATCATGGAGATTTCAAAAGAAATCTATTAAATATAGAAAATAAAATTAATAGAAAATTCGACTATATTTTTATTGACCCACCTTATAAATATAGAGAATATTATCACCAAGCATTAGATTTAATTAAAGAATTAGATTTACTTAATAAAGATGGCATAATAATCATGGAAAGTAAAGAAGTTTTAGATGAAAAAGACTTTAGTGATTACAATTTATTTAAAGAAAAAAGATATGGAAAAATTCATGTTTATTATTTAAATATGGGGGAGTAATATGAGAGTAATATATCCAGGAAGTTTTGATCCTATAACAAAAGGTCATCTAGATATAATTAAAAGAATTGCTCCAAAATCTGAAAAAGTATATGTAGCTATTTTAAATAATTCTACTAAAAATTATCTATTTTCACTAGAAGAAAGATTAGAGCTTATAAGAAAAAGCTGTGAAGATATTGAGAATATTGAAGTTGTATATTTCGATGGATTATTAGTAGATTTTGCAAAGAAATTGAACTGTTCTATAATAATTAGAGGCTTAAGAGCTGTCTCTGATTATGAAATGGAAATGCAAATGGCTTTGGTTAATAGAAGTATGTATAAAGATTTAGAGACGCTATTTATGGTTGCCGATGGTAATTATTCTTATCTTAGTTCAAGCATAGTAAAAGAAGTAGCTTCTTACGGTGGAGACATTGAACAATATGTACCTAAGTGTGTAGCTGAGAGTTTAATGAAGAAATTAAGATAACTTAAGAATAATAATTTATTTTTTACTATAAAATAGCAAATATAATTGTCTTGAATTAGACATATCTTTAATATATAATAATAGGTAATGGTAATATAAATTCAATAGGGAGGAATAAGCATGGACATAATTCAAATAATTGAAGAAATTGAAGATCTTATCGATGACGCGGCTTCGGTACCTTTTTCTAAAAAAGTAATGATTGATGCAGATAAAATTCATGTGTATTTAGATGAAATTAAAACAAACTTACCCGAAGAGGTAAAACAGGCTCAATGGATAAATGAAGAAAAAGAAAGAATTTTAGCTGAAGCTAAAAGAGAAGCTGATTCTATAAAATCTGAAGCACAAATAGAAGCTGATAAAGTTATGCAAGATGCTAAAAAACGATTTGAAGCACTAATCAATGATCATGACATAACTAGACAAGCTGAGGAATATGGCGAACAAATTGTAAGAAAAGCAGAGCAAAACGCTAAAACTTTACAAATGCAGTCTATTACTTATGTAGATGAAATGCTAGGTACTACTCAAGATAAACTAAAAGAAATATTAAATGTATTAGAAGAAAATAGAAATGAATTAAGAGATAATTAATATAAATATAAAAATACTTAATAAAATAGCTTACCATAAGGAAGTATAAATATTTTCATAATTCTATGTAACTTGATTTTTAAACTACCCTATGGTACTATTTTATGTGTTGTTTTATTCCCTATTCGGAGGTGTTTAAATGAAAACAGTATTATTAGCCTTACTTGCTATTTCAAGTATAGCAATAATTATAGCAGTTTTATTTCAAGAATCTAAATCAGATGGAGTGGCTTCACTAAGTGGAGATACTAACATCGGTGGGCAAGGAGGTAAAACCACTAAAAATACTTATATAAATAGAATAGTTGTAGTTGCAGGAGTAATATTCTTTATATCTGCAATAACACTTGCAGCTATTATGTAAGACATAATGGCTATATTTTTATGTGGTTTTTAATTTAAAATTAAATATATTTAAGGAGGAAATTATTTTAATGGATGCACAAAAATTTATGTATGTTGCTATCATATCTGGATTAATAGCTTTAGTATTTGCTTTTGTAAAATATAGCAGCATAATGAAAATGCAACCAGGTAATGACAGAATGAAAGAAATCGCTGGATATATTGAAGATGGAGCTATGGCTTATCTATCAAGTCAATATAAAGCGTTACTTATTTTTGTTATTGCTGTTGCAATTATCATAGCACTTAGTTTAGAAAATGGTGTTATGACAGCAATCTGTTTTGTTGTTGGTGCGTTATTCTCAGTAGCAGCTGGATACTTCGGTATGAAAGCAGCAACTAAAGCTAACGTAAGAACAGCTAACGCAGCAAAAGAAGGTGGAATGGGTAAAGCACTTAGTGTTGCTTTCTCAGGTGGAGCAGTTATGGGTATGTCTGTAGTAGGACTAGGTATAGTTGGTGTTACAGGTGCTTACTTAATAACTAAAGACCCTTCAGTTGTAACAGGATTTAGCTTTGGAGCTTCTTCAATTGCATTATTTGCAAGAGTTGGTGGAGGTATTTATACTAAAGCTGCTGATGTTGGAGCTGACCTTGTAGGAAAAGTAGAAGCTGGTATTCCAGAAGACGACCCTAGAAACCCTGCAGTAATTGCAGATAACGTTGGAGATAACGTTGGGGACGTAGCTGGTATGGGTGCTGACTTATTCGAATCTTATGTAGGAGCTATTCTTTCAGGTATTACTCTTGGTACTATTGCATTTGGCGAAAATGGTATATACTTCTCTGTAGCTATCGCTGCAATTGGTGTATTAGCATCTATAGTAGGTGTATTTTTCGTTAAAGGTGACAAAGATCCTCAAAAATCTTTAAACACTGGTACTATTGTATCTTCTGTTATTACAATGATTGCTGCTTATTTCTTAGCTAGTTCAATCTTAAATGACATAAAACCATTTATAGCTGTAATTTCTGGTGTTATCGTTGGTCTTATAATTTCTCAATTCACTGAGTATTATACTTCTGATGCTAAAAAACCTGTTCAAGAAATTGCAAAAGAATCAGAAACTGGTGCTTCAACTAATATAATTTCTGGTCTTGCTACTGGTATGAAATCAACTACTGGTCCAATTATAGTAATAGCTATTGGTATAATAGTTGCTTTCTTCGCTGCAGACGGATTTACAAATCCAAGTCACGGCTTATTTGGTATTTCAGTAGCTGCTATCGGTATGCTTTCAACTTGTGGTATGACTATCGCAGTTGACGCTTATGGTCCAATAGCTGATAACGCTGGTGGTATAGCAGAAATGTGTGAATTACCTGAAGAAGTTAGAGATATTACAGACAAGCTTGACGCTGTAGGTAATACTACTGCTGCTATCGGTAAAGGATTCGCTATAGGTTCAGCTGCATTAACAGCTTTAGCACTATTCGCATCTTACACAGAAGTTGTTCAACTTGAAAAAATCGACGTTACTAATCCAACAGTTGTTGCTGGTATGTTTATAGGTGGTATGTTACCATTCTTATTCTCAGCTTTAACAATGGATGCTGTAGGTAAAGCAGCTAACGAAATGATTCAAGAAGTAAGAAGACAATTCAAAGAAATTCCAGGAATTATGGAAGGTAAAGCAACTCCAGAATATAAAACTTGTGTTGCTATATCTACACAAGCAGCTTTAAGAGAAATGGTTATTCCAGGAATCTTAGCTGTAGTAGTTCCAGTAGTAGTTGGTTTATTACTTGGAGCAGAAGCATTAGGTGGTCTATTAGCTGGTGCCTTAGTTACAGGTGTATTAATGGCTATATTCATGTCAAATGCTGGTGGAGCTTGGGATAATGCTAAAAAGTATATTGAAAATGGTGCTCATGGCGGAAAAGGTTCAGATGCTCATGACGCTGCAGTAATAGGTGATACTGTAGGGGACCCATTCAAAGATACTTCAGGTCCATCACTTAACATTTTAGTTAAGCTTATGACAGTTGTTTCATTATTATTTGCACCACTAATTGCACAATATGGTGGAATTATACTTAACTTAATTAAATAGTTAGTTTATTTTAAATATAAAGACATATCATTTTGATATGTCTTTTTTATTTTAAACTACTTTGTAAATTTTATGATATATGATATTATTAAAATTAGAATATTTTATGAGGAGGAATTTAATGGACGATTCAGGACCCAGTGTATATTATAGAATTATTATATTAATAATATTAGTATTAATTAATGCATTCTTTGCAGCTTCAGAAATTTCATTGGTTTCAGTAGACAAAAAGAATATTAAAGAAGAAAGTAAAAGAGGTAATAAAAAGGCAGATTTACTATTAAAGTTATTAAAAGAACCTTCAAGGTATTTAGCGACTATACGAGTTGGAATTACTTTATCAAGTTTTCTATTATCAGCATTATCAGCTATTAGCTTGTCGGGCAGATTTTCAGTTTATTTAAAAAATTTAGGTTTATACTATACAGACAAAATATCAATAATAATAATTACAATAGTATTATCATTTATAAGTTTAGTTTTTGGCGAATTAGTTCCTAAGCGAATAGCTTTACAGAACACACAAAAATTTGCATTAAAAGTAATTAAGCCTGTTTATTTTATTTCAAAAATTATGAAACCCTTTGTTAGCTTACTTTCTATAACGACAAACACAATTCTAAAAATACTAAAAATTCCTGTAACAGGTGTAGAAGAAAAAGTCACTTTAGAAGAAATTAGAACCGTCATTCAAGTAGGTCAAGAGCAAGGAATTATCAATCCATCAGAGCGAGAAATGATAGATAGTATAATAAAATTTGACGATAAATTTGCTGAGGAAATTATGACGGCTAGGACAGAGGTCTTTATGATTGATATAAATACACCTGTAAATGAATATATTGATGAAATGCTAGAATTAAAATATTCTAGAATACCAATTTATGATGAGTATATAGACAATATAATAGGAGTTCTATATATAAAGGATTATTTATTAGAGTCCTATAAAGTTGGATTTGAAAATGTCGATATTAAAAAAATTATGAAACCTGCATACTTTATACCAGAATCTAAAAATATAAATGACCTATTTTTAGAACTTCAATCTAATAGAATGCATTTTGCAATTCTTATAGATGAATATGGCGGTTTTTCTGGAATAGTTACTATGGAAGATCTTATAGAAGAAATTGTAGGTGATATCGACGATGAGTATGATCATGATGAACCCGATTTAAAGAAAGTAGACGATTATACTTATTATGCTAGAGGTTCTATATCTATAAAAGAATTAAACTCAGCATTAAATACTAAATTTGACGAATTCAATGATGATTATGATACGTTGGCAGGTCTATTAATATATAAACTTGGTTATATTCCTTGTAATAAAGATAAAAAAAGTATAAAGATTAATAATATTATTTTTAATATCTTAGAAATTGAAGATAAAAAAATTGAAAAAGTCAAAATTAAAATAATAAAATAATAAGGAGTTATGTTTATGATTACTATAAAAAGTAAAGACGAAATAATGAAAATGGATAAAGCAGGAGATATCGTAATTGGTATGCATGAAGCCTTAAGAGATTATATAAAACCAGGTTTAACTACATTGGAAATTGATGCTTTTTGTGAAAATTTTATAAGAGAACATGGAGGAATACCAGCTCAAATTGGATATAATGGATATCCTTATGCAACTTGTACTTCTGTAAATGATGAAATATGCCATGGTTTTCCTAGCGACTATGTATTAAAAGATAATGATTTACTAACAGTAGATACCGTTGTTGAACTAGATGGTTACATGGCAGATTCAGCTTGGAGCTACTTAGTTGGTGAAGGAAGCGAAGAAAATAAAAAGCTAATGGATATTACTAGAGAATGCCTTTACTTAGGTATAGAACAAGCTGTAGTAGGCAATAGATTAGGTGATATAGCAAACGCTATTCAAACTAATGCAGAAAAACATGGTTATTCTGTAGTAAAAGAATTTACAGGTCATGGCATCGGAACTAGTATGCATGAAGACCCACAAGTTCTACATTATGGTAAAGCTGGTAGAGGTCAAAGATTAAGTGAAGGTATGGTTATAACTATAGAGCCGATGATAAATACAGGCCATTGGAAAAGCCAAATAGATGATAACGGATGGACTGCAAGAACTATCGACGGAGGAATTTCTTGTCAATATGAACATACTTTAGCTATTACAGAAGATGGACCTGTAATTTTAACAAAACAAAGTGGCGAATAAAAATAAGACAGATTTTTCTCTGTCTTATTTTTGTATATTTATTTTTTTACTACAGGATTTTTAAAATATTCTATATTGTATTCTTTATTTTTAATATAGTATAAATTACTAGCATCTAATTCAATATCTAATAATTTAGAATTAATCAATTTATCTTTTTGTTTAAAATTAGTAATTATATCTAAAGATGTCTCTTTTTTTACTTTCTTTAATAAGTCCTTGCCTCTATTATTAAAACCTAATACTCTTATATAATCGTTTTTAAGTTTTTTTGATTTATCTATAATATCATTATCGATATTTAACAAATAATTAATTATTAATCTCTGCAACCTAGTTTTAGAATATCTTTTATTAATGGATTTGTCTATTACTTCTTGTAAATTTAAAGAATTCTTGAAATTTTTAATTAAAAGATTTTCTATTCCATCTTCATATCCTGTTATATTTTCCATAGATTTTTTTTCGATAAGTAATTTATATTTAAAGATTTCAGTATAATCGTCTATATTTTTAAATTTATTTTCTTTTTCCAAACTTAAAAAAGTATCATAGGGGATAACAGTCTTTATTTTATTTAAATTTGAATTATTTTTTACAAACTTTCTTATAGAAGTTGCAGATGTTATATTATTATAATTAATATTTTCATCAGCATGGTCTGACATATCTCTCAATATTGGAAAACATTTTAATTTGCTGTCTAATATTTTTAAAGATTTTAAATATTCAATAGCCAATATATTATTTGATTTTATTATATCGTCATCATAGTAAATATTTAAATCTTTATATATTTTTTTAGTGCTTTCATTTTTGGCTTTAGCAAAATTTAATCCTTCTTTTAATTTAATTAAAGTATATTCTTCAATTTCTTTACTATATTTTAATTGTACATCTACATACTCAATTATTTTTTCAAAATTTTTAGCTTCAACACCAAAAGATAAAAAATCTATGTAACCTAGAGAATTTAATATGCTTACGCCACCATAACCGAAGTTTTCTGCAGACTGTAAGCTATATATAGTAGGCAATTCTATTACTAAATCTACTTCATGCTCTAGTATTATGTTTGTTCTTTCAAACTTATCTAATATACTAGGTTCTCCTCTTTGAACGAAATATGGTGACATTACTACAGTTATCGTTGAGTTTGGAAATTCTTCTTTAATTTTTTTTATTTGATAAAGATGTCCATTGTGAAATGGATTATATTCAGCTATTATACCTATATTTTTCATTATCATCCACCTTAATATTGTTTATTTCTATATAATATTATATACTATTGAATAGTAAATGAAAGGACTGAGAAAATGGATTTAAGGTTTGTACAAGATAGTATATTTGATTTAAGTACTGATAGTATTATATATTTTACTGATAATACTTTAATAGGTCCATCTAGTAAATTTTTAATTGACAAAGCTAGTAAAAAAATTATTGAACCTATTATAAAACAAAATGGATGTCCTACAGGAAAAGCAAAGATAATACCAGGTTTTGATTTAAAAAATGATTATGTAATATTAGCTGTAATACCTGATGGTCTAGAAAACGATAGAGATAAATTTCTATTTAAACAAACGATATATAATATATTTGATTTAATGACAGAATACAATTTAAATTCTATAGCTGTTGATTTATCGCATATATATGAAATATATGGAAAGAACTATGTAACTTTACTAAATGAGGTTATAATAGAGAAAAGAAACGATTATATTGATTTAGTTATGTATTTATGCAAAGGAAATGTAATTGACAATTAGTAATCTATGTTTTATTATATAGGTTAGCGCATAAATAATGTTACTTTACAAAAGGATGTGGTCATCATATTTCCAGAGACACACAAAATAATTGCCAAAAATATTTATGATGAGATTTATGAAAATTATAATATTAAATTAAGTAAAAATAGATTACTTTGGGGGTCAGTATCACCAGATATACTGCCTAAATATAAAATATATAAACATTACAAAGATGATAATGAAAATATGGTAATTAACGAAATAATAAGTTTAATCTATATAGTAAAAGTTTTTGATCTTTATCATTTAACGAGATTTCAAAAAGCTATATTAAGCAATAAACTAGGCGTCATAAGCCATTTCTTATGTGATTATGTTACACTTCCACATAAAGAGAAATGGACTTTTAATGACTCTTTTAATAAACATGTAATATATGAAAAAGAATTAAATGAATTAGCTAAAAATCACGATTTTAAATCAAATATAATTTCTGTTGATAAAATAAATATCTATGAATATGAAACAATAATGTTAAAATCTATAGTAAAAGAATATATTGATAATGTAATTGTCGAATATTCAAAAACACAAAGCTATGAAAGAGATTTAGATTTCGGTTTGAGTTTAAGCTTAAATATTACTCAATTTATATTAGAAACAGCTCTTGAACTTAACAGAAATAGAAGTATCGAATATTCATTTGTGTTTTAATAAATAAAAAATAAAAGAGGAGGGAATCATGTCAGCACCAATTTACTATAATAGTAATCTAAAAAAAGAATTAGAAAACAAATTTTTATATGACAATGATTTAAACTCTTTGTATTTATTTTTAACACTTATCGAAAATGAGTATCGATTTAAAGGATTAAAACCTAAATATATTAGTACAAAAAAAATAAGTTCCAATTTAAGACGTCACTTAGCAGATAGAGATGATAAAGATTTAATAGTTTCTAGTATAATGAAATTGATAAATGATGATATTAATAAACTTGAATTAGCTATGTATTTAGATGCTTATAGCATGGGGTTTGAAAACTTAGAATGTGTAAACAAACTGGAAAGTTTTGTTTTAAAACATATTAAAGTTTCAAGTCTTGAAAAAAGAAATAAATTATATCATGACAATAGGCACCCAAGAGTAAGAAATGTAAAAAAAGTATTGGTTAGTACGATAATAAAA
>Ga0079226_10000554_pt1 | contig 26510 bp, 16 predicted proteins | sample Poulit2014_FD_76345 | JGI IMG/M metagenome (GOLD analysis project Ga0079226, IMG submission 76345) | Agricultural soil microbial communities from Georgia to study Nitrogen management - Poultry litter 2014 | ecosystem: Environmental > Terrestrial > Soil > Agricultural land | place: USA: Georgia...
CGGGTTAAATTATTTCTAGCTTAATTTGACAATCGATATATTTAAGAAAACGCTTGTAAGATATTCAGAATAATGCTATATTTAAATCAAACGTACGTACCATTTATTTAGGAGGAAATAATTAATGAAGGTTACAATTAAAGGTCATAAAGATCAAGAGATTTCAAAAATTGATCCGCGCATTTATGGTTCATTCGTAGAACACTTGGGAAGAGCGGTGTATGAGGGGATTTACGAACCAGGACATCCTACTGCAAACGAATTAGGATTCAGACAAGATGTTATTGATGCAGTAAACGAGTTGAACGTACCACTTGTACGTTATCCTGGCGGAAATTTTGTTTCCGGTTACAATTGGGAAGATGGCATTGGTCCAAGAAAAGATCGTCCAAAGCGTTTAGACTTAGCTTGGAGATCAGTTGAAACTAACGAAGTAGGTCTTCATGAATTTATGGACTGGGCTAACCAAGCTGGTACAGAAGTTAATATGGCAGTTAATCTAGGAACAAGAGGTGCTGATGCAGCACGTAACTTAGTAGAATATTCAAACCACCCTGGTGGAACATATTGGAGTGATCTACGTAAAGAGAACGGCGCAGAAGAGCCATTTGCAATTAAAACTTGGTGTCTAGGAAACGAAATGGATGGACCTTGGCAAATTGGAGCAAAAACTGCTGAAGAATATGGCCGTTTAGCTACTGAGACTGCTAAGGTTATGAAGTTAGTAGATGATTCTATTGAACTTGTTTTATGTGGAAGTTCTGGAAGTAAAATGCCTACATTTGGTGAATGGGAATACACTGTTTTAGAACATGCATATGATGAAGTAGACTATTTATCACTTCACTTATACTGGCAAAACTTTGAAAATGACCTACCAAACTATTTAGCAAAGTCTGTTGAAATGGATCAATTTATTAAAAATGTAGCTTCCATTTGTGATGCAGTAAAAGCTAAAAAAGGTTCGGAAAAAACAATTAACTTATCGTTTGATGAATGGAACGTTTGGTACCACTCAACAGAAGCGGATGCTAAGCGCGAGCCTTGGGATATTGCACCACCACTATTAGAAGATATCTATAACTTTGAAGATGCTTTATTAGTTGGATGTGGGTTAATTACATTACTAAACAACTCTGACCGAGTAAAAATTGCATGTTTAGCACAACTAGTTAACGTTATTGCACCGATTATGACTATTAAAGATGGTGAATTATGGAAACAGCCTACATTCTACCCATTCATGCAAGCTTCAAACTTTGGTCGCGGTAAAGTTCTAGACTTAAGATTAGATAGCCCAACATACGATTCAGATGAATACAAGAACGTACCATATCTTGAATCTACTGCAGTTTTAAATGAAGATGAAAAAGAAATTGTTATCTTTGCAGTAAATAGATCTGAAAAAGATAGTATGGAAGTTGAATCTATCATTGAGGGATTTGAAGGATTGTCAATTATTGAAGCAACAGAATTGGCAGACTACGATCCAAAACAAACAACACAAGAGAAGCACGACAGCATGAAAATTAAAGAAAATGCGACATTCAAGACAGATGGCGCCACAGTTGAAGGATCATTCAAGCCATTATCATGGAACATGGTTCGCTTAAGCTACAACTAAGATGAGAAAGAGGAGAAAAAATGGTAGATAATTCAGTAAATAATCCAATTATACCACTCGATTATCCAGATCCTGATGTAATCAGAGTAGACGACACATACTATATGGTATCGACTTCGATGTACTTTATGCCAGGTTGTGAAATCCTACGTTCATATGACCTGGTTAACTGGGAACATGCATGTTTTGTTTACGATAGATTAGATAGTACGAAAGGACAAAAGTTAGAAGACGGTGAAAATATTTACGGAAAAGGAATGTGGGCAGGAAGCTTACGTTACCATAACGGCTTATTTCACATTGTATTTGCAGCGAATGACACACGTAAAACGTATTTATACACCAGTCCTTCAGTAGATGAACCTTGGACAAAATCTGAAATTGAAGGATTTTACCATGATGCATCTTTATTTTTTGATGATGACAACCGCGTGTATATCATTTATGGAAACAGACAAGTATGGTTAACTGAGCTTGAAGAAGACTTGTCAGGTCCTAAAGAAGGCGGTCTGAATCGTATTATTGTTTCTGAAGATGAAGATAATCATAGATTAGGTTACGAGGGAGCTCATTTCTACAAAATAGATGGACAGTATTATGTATTTCTCATTCATTCACTTAAAGATGTCTGGATGCGCTCTCAAGCGTGTTATACATCTGAAACATTGACAGGAACATTCGAAGGTGGAAATATCTTAGTTGATGATAGAGGTTATCACGGACAAGGGGTTGCACAAGGTGGAATTGTAGATACCCCTGATGGAGACTGGTATGCAGTCTTATTCCAAGACCATAATGCTGTCGGAAGGCTTCCTGTGCTTACACCGCTTACTTGGAAAGATAAGTTCCCAGTTATAGGTGAAGATAAAAAAATACCTAAGGAATTTTCTGTTAAGAGTACGAGAGGGAACTATAGCTATGCTCCTTTGTACGGGAGCGAGGATTTTAAAGAGAAAACAGAACACTTACATGGTTTACAATCATACTGGCAATTTAACCATGAGCCGAACTTAGAAGGGTACTCAGTTAACTACGATGAAGGCTATGTTGAATTAACGAACCAAGTCGTAACAGATACATTTGCTCAATCTCAAAATATGCTAACACAGCGCATGCTGTTACCATCGTCTAGTGCTGAAGTTACCGTGGATGTTACTTCGCTTAAGAATGGAGATATTGCTGGTTTTGCAGCACTTCAGTATCAATATGGATTAGTTGGTATTGAAAAAGAAAATAACGTTTATTATATTGTTTTCCAATCATTTAATAAGTTAGCAGGTAAGGAAGAGAAACAATATATAAAAGAACTATTAACCTTACCCGATTCCGGCAAGGTAAAATTAAAAATAGAAGCTGACTTTAAGAATCAAACAGACACTATCCGCTTCTCTTACGAAGAAGGAGAAGAGTTCAAACAAATTGGGCCTGATCATAAGACAGCATTTGATCTTGAGTATTTCACTGGATGTCGTTATGCATTATTCAATTGGGGAAGTAAAGAAACAGATGGATCCGCTCGTTTTTCTCAATTTGAATACAACGAGTGATATCACTTGACCGTACTAGTTGATTGTGATATATTATAAACAAGTTAATCTTCTCATTGATTTTTAATGAACTGTTGAAGAGTAACTTAAAGTTTATTGTATCCCATTTTTTCCTAAAAACACACAAAAGAAGAGGCTTGATTATGACTTAGCGCCCCTAAGTTATAATCGGGTCTTTTCTTTTATTCGTCAAATAAATATGATGAAAAGGAAATGACAAAACACACTTGACCGTACAACTTTGGTGTGGTAAAGTAGGGTCATCATAAGACATACGAACACTTTATCATGCATGATATGTAAGCGCAACCAAATCAGGTGATGGATTGAATGGGAGGTACGAGTGTATTGTCTAAGAGAAGTAAAGAAAAAATGGAGGAAAGAAAATGAAAAATAGTTTGAAACGAAAATTGATGATTGGCTTATCGATGACTAGTGCTTTGCTATTAGCAGCGTGTGGCGGTAGCGGAAGTGACGGAGATGGAGACGGTTCTCCAGATGAGGAAATTACAGCTGAAAGTATTGGCAACAAAGGGGCAATGGATGACTTTAAAGTTGGAGATACTTTCGTTGCAACTGAACCTTTAGATATCAGTATTTTATACCGTGATTTATCAGCATACCCATACGATCCAGATTGGAAATTCTTTGAAGTTCTATCCGAAGAACATAACGTCAACTACGAAGCAGTAGTTGTTCCACTTTCTGACTTTGAGGAAAGACGTTCAGTAACAATCGCAGCAGGAGATATGCCTGACTATGCAACAGATTCATGGCCAGGAGCAGAAAGTGAATTCGTAGCTTCAGGAGTTATTTTCCCTATTTCTGACTATGTGCACTTAATGCCTCACTTCCAAAAACGTGTTGAAGATTGGGACTTACAAGAAGAATTAGACAACCTGCGTTATTTAGACGGTAAATACTATGTTCTTCCAGGTTTGCAAGAAAACGTTCACTTCGACTTTAGTTTGAAGTATAACAAAACAATATTTGATGAACATGGTATCGAAGAACCAACTTCATGGGACGAACTAAGATCAGCTTTAGAAGTTCTTAAAGAAGAAGAAGGTACTGCTCCGATGACACTTTGGTGGCAAGGTAATGCATTGTTCAGTTTCGCAGGTCCTTCATTCGATACAATTGGTGGATGGGGCTTCGGAGACGGAGTTATGTATGACGAAGATCTTGATGAATTTGTTTATGCACCAATGCAACAAGGGTACAGAGACATGGTTGAGTACTTCGCAGGCCTAGTAGACGATGGTTTACTAAACCCAGAAGCATTTACACAAGATGGAGATATGACAAGAACACAATTAGTAAACATGGAATCATTTGTTAGTTCAGGTCAAGCTTTAACAATGGCTGACGTAAACGACGGTCTAGCAGACGCAAATGGTGAAGGTGAATATGAATTTGTAAGAATGCCGATTCTAGATGGTCCAGCAGGTCCTAAGGTTGCGGGAAGTCGTCTAGCTTCAGGAGTTATGTTTAATAACAATATTGCAGAACGTGAAGATCTATTAGCATTACTACAATACGTTGACTGGTTATACTACAGTGATGAAGGTAACGAATATGCTCAATGGGGTATTGAAGGTGAAACATTTGTGAAAACAGATGAAACTGAAGGTGGATACTTACCAGCAGATAACATCTCTTACGAGAACTTCAATCCTAATGCAGACGAAAACTTACAAGAACACTATGGTTTCGGTAACGTAGCATTCGCTTTCGCAAGTAACTATGACATCACTCTATCTAAGATGACAGACCAAGAAATCCATTACCAAAAGAGTATGATTGAAAGTAGAGAGTTATTAGATGTAGACCCTCCTTACCCAATGTCACAACCAGACCAAGAAGAGTCTTCACTATTATCTACACCTCTGAAAGATACGGTTGACCAATATACTTTACGATTCATTACAGGTCAATACGAATTAGACAGATGGGATGACTTCATGTCTGACTTAGAAAACCAAAACGTTGATGCATATTTAGATTTAATTAACAATGCATACAGAGAGTTCCAAACAACACTTGAAGAAGTAGAGTAAGATTTTAAAGTAGGAGATACATTCGTCGCGACAGAGCCGTTAGAACTAGAAATCATATACAGAGATTACCCGGATTATCCTTATGATCCCGATTGGATGCTCTTTGATGTATTAGAAGAAAAACATAACGTTTCATATACTGTCAATCCTGTACCTTTGTCAGACTGGAATGAACGTCTATCTGTAACACTTGCAGCGGGAGACTTACCTGATTACTCTACAGATGCTCACGTGGGAGATGAAACAGATTTTATCGCTGGTGGTATATTACTACCGATATCTAAGTATGTTGAACATATGCCGCACTTCCAAGCTCGCGTAGCTGAGTGGGAAGGAGTCGAGGAACAGTTAGATAATATACGCTATTCTGATGGAGAATACTATCTTTTACCTGGATTAAGAGAAAGTCCAGAAATGCCATTTACTCTCACATATAACAAAACAATATTCGAAGAACATGGCCTAGATGTCCCACAAAGCTGGGATGAATTAAGAACGGTACTTGAAGTATTAAGAGATGAAACAGGTAAAACACCTATGACTTTATGGTGGCAAGGAAACTCACTTCTAAGCTTCGCAGGTGCTTCATTTAATGCAAGAGGTGGATGGGGACTTGGAGACGGTGCATTTTACGATAGAGAAAATGATGAATTTGTTTTTGGTCCTATGCAAGAGGGTTACAAAGAAATGATCACTTACTTTGCCGAATTAACAGCAGATGGCTTGTTGGATGTTGAGGCATTAACACAAGATGACCAGGCTGCGCAAAGTAAATTAGCAAACCTTGATGCATTTGTGAGTTCAGGTAACGTTGGTACAATCAACATGGTTAATGAATCAATGGAAGAGCTTCACGGAGAAGGGGAATACGAATTCGATAGAATCCCAATTCTTGAAGGACCAGCAGGTAGACGTTTAACAGATAGTAATTTCCATAACGGAATCATGTTAAATGCTAACTTGGCTGAACGCGATGATTTCTTAGCTATACTTCAGTTCCTTGATTGGTTCCATTACAGTGATGAAGGTTCAATCTTTACTAACTGGGGTGTCGAAGGCGTTACATTTGAAAGAACAGATGAATTACCTGGAGGATATAAACCATTAGGTAATATTAGCTTCGAGCACTTCAACGTAGGCGCAGATGAAAGCTTACAAAAAGACTATGGTTTTAACAACCCAGGATTTGCTTATGGTGATCCAGATGACATAGCTTTATCTATTATGTCTGAAGAAGAATACAGAGCACAAAGCTTTATGCAACAAGAAGTAGAAATAGTTAATCCAGATCCTCGTTATCCAATGGATCCAGTTGAACAAGAACAAGCAACATTACTTTCAACACCATTAACGGATACAGTAGATCAATATACATTTAGATTTATTACAGGTCAAGCTTCACTAGATGAGTGGGATACATTTATGAGTGAACTTGAAAGTCAGGGCGCAGATGAGTTTATTGAACTTGTAAACGAAGCATATCGTAAGAATCAAGAGAATTTAAACAACGCCAAATAAATAGATTATGATTAGAAAACTAAGAAAACAAGAAGCTGGAATCATTAACGTTATCTAGCGAAATGATTTCAGCTTTTTAAAATATAAAATTAGGAGAAAGCATAATGACAATGAAACAAGGTTTTAATCCATATTTACCATCCTGGGAGTATATTCCAGATGCGGAACCATACGTATTTGACGGAAGAGTTTATATTTATGGTTCTCACGACCGTTTCAATGGACACGGTTATTGCTTAAATGATTATATAACATATTCAGCATCAGTTGATGATTTAACTAACTGGACTTATGAAGGCGTTATCTACGAGAAGACAACTGACCCTCTAAACACAGAAGGAGCGGCTTGTTTATATGCTCCAGACGTGACTGTAGGACCAGATGGTCGATACTACTTATACTACGTATTAGATAAATTCCCAATTGTTTCTGTAGCAGTAGCTGATACACCAACAGGTCCATTTGAGTTTTATGGTTATGTTGAAGATGAAAAAGGTGGACGTTTAGGAGAAAGAGAAGGTGACGAACCACAATTTGACCCAGGTGTCTTGGTTGAAGGTGACAAAGTATACTTATACACTGGTTTCTGTGGTAAGGGAGATAATTCAAGAACTGGTGCGATGGGAACTGTTTTAGCTCCAGATATGAAAACAATTGTTGAAGAAACTGTAACTGTTATGCCTAGTGAGCCATACAGTGCAGGGACAAGCTTTGTAGGACATGAATTCTTTGAAGCTCCTTCAATTCGTAAAATTGGTGACACATATTACTTAATTTATTCATCAATCGTGATGCATGAACTATGTTATGCAACAAGTGATCACCCGATGAAAGGTTTCGAGTTCCAAGGTGTCATTGTGAGTAACAACGATACTGGAATAGACACTTATAAACCAGCTGAAAAACCAATGGCATTTGGTGGAAATAACCACGGAAGTATCGTTCAAATTAAAGAAGACTGGTATATTTTCTACCACAGACATACAAATGGTTCAAACTTCAGTAGACAAGCATGTCTGCAAAAACTTGAAGTGGATGAGAGCGGTAAGATTGCTCAAGTAGAAATTACTTCTGATGGACCGAACGGTGGACCACTTGTTGGAAAGGGAGAGTACCCAGCATATATCGCTTGCCACTTATTCCATAGAGATGAGCAAGCTTATACAGGGGATTTATGGATGGATAGTCAGTTCCCTAAAATTACCCAAGAAGGTAAAGATGGCGACGAAGAATTAGGTCATATTGTCAACATGACAGATTCAGCTACAGCTGGATTTAAATACTTTGATATTAAAGATGTAAACAAAGTAAAAATTAAAGTAAGAGGTTACTGTAATGGACACTTTGAAATTAAAACATCACATGACGGTGAATCATTAGGAGAAATTCCAGTTCACTCTACAAACGTATGGACTGAATATGAAGGAGATATCACTATTCCTGATGGAGTTCAATCTATTTATATCACTTATAGAGGTGGCGGAAGAGCGAGCCTAGCTTCTTTCACTTTAGCATAAAGAGGACTCTTTAAATAAGATAACAGAAAGGGGCCTATTCGTGAATAAAATATGGTATAAAAGCCCTGCACAAAATTGGAATGAAGCTTTACCAGTCGGCAACGGGCGTTTAGGTGGGATGGTATTTGGTCATCCAACGCACGAAGAGATTCAGTTGAATGAAGATTCTGTTTGGTATGGTGGTCCACGTGACCGCCATAATCCAGATGCGTTAAAACACTTAGATAAAATTAGAAAATTACTAAGAACTGGAAAAATAGCTGAAGCAGAAGAATTAGCTGCTTTGGCTTTATCCGGTACCCCTGAAACACAAAGACATTACGAACCATTAGGTAACTTATTTATGATAATGACTAATGGTGATAGTGAAGTAACAGCTTATCAACGTAAACTAGACTTAGAAACAGCTATTCAAACAGTAACATTTGAACAGGAAGAGACGCTTTTTAAACGAGAAGTGTTTGCCAGTTATCCTGATCAAGTCATGGTTATTCGTTTAGAAGCGTCTGATTCAGGTAAACTTTCATTCTTGACTTATTTAGACAGAGGGCAAGGGAGAAACTTTGATGAGCTAGAAGTTTTAAGTCATGACACACTTGTGATGCGAGGTGAAACAGGTGGAAGTGATGGGATAGCATTCCGTTGTGGGATAAAAATAATACCTGAAGGCGGTAAAGTTCTATCTGTTGGTAATAGATTGCACGTAAAAGATGCTAATACTGTCACGATTATACTTTCAGCAGCAACATCTTATCGTTATGAAAATCCAGAAGCTGATGTTTTAGAAAAGCTAGAAAAAGCAGCTTCTAAAGCTTACGGAGAGTTAAAAGAAGCACACTTAACAGACTATCAAGAATTATTTAACCGTATGTCTCTTGAAATTAATAGTAAAGATTGCTTAGATGAAAACACATCGACTGATGAGCAACTCCAAGCTATTAAAGACGGTAAAGAACAGACGCAATTATTGACGACATACTTCCAGTTTGGACGTTACTTGTTAATTTCATCAAGTCGACCGAACTCATTACCAGCTAACTTACAAGGTATTTGGAACAAGGAGATGTTACCACCTTGGGATAGTAAGTATACGATTAATATTAATGCTCAAATGAACTATTGGCCTGCAGAGGTTACAAACTTATCTGAAACACATTTCCCACTTTTTGATCATATTGAAAAGTTAAAAGTGAATGGAAGAAAGACTGCAGAAGTCATGTATGGGTGTCGTGGGTTCACAGCTCATCATAATACAGATATCTGGGCAGATACAGCTCCTCAAGATATTCATATTCCGGCAACCTATTGGCCAATGGGTGGAGCATGGTTAAGTCTCCATTTGTGGGAGCATTTCTTATTTACACAAGATTTAAAGTTTTTAGAAACGTATTATCCAACTTTAAAAGAAGCTGCTTTGTTCTTTGTTGATTTTCTGATTGAAAATGATGACGGGTATTTAATTACTTCGCCATCTGTTTCACCAGAAAACACGTATATTATAGCAAATGGTGAAAAAGGAACACTTGCTGAAGGGCCATCGATGGATAGTCAAATTCTACATGAATTGTTTACAGCTGTTATAGAGGCTGACAAATTATTAGTATTAGACGATGACTTCAGTCAGGAATTGCTAGCAATGCGAAGTAAATTACCTCAACCTGAAATTGGTAAGTACGGACAAATACAAGAATGGCTTGAAGATTACGAAGAAGAAGAACCAGGTCACAGACACATCTCTCATTTGTTTGCTTTACACCCAGGAAATCAGATTTCACCGCTTGATACACCAGAATTAGCTCGAGCTGCAAAAACCACGCTAGAGAGACGTTTAGCACATGGTGGAGCACATACGGGTTGGAGTAGAGCATGGATCATTAATATGTGGGCACGTTTAGGTGAAGGTGAATTAGCTTATCAAAACATAGTGGCACTGTTAGAATCATCCACATTGCCAAACTTATTTGATAATCACCCTCCTTTCCAAATTGATGGAAACTTTGGTGGAACTGCTGGAATGGCTGAGATGCTTGTTCAAAGTCATTTAGGATTGATTGATTTATTACCTGCTTTACCGAAGGCTTGGAAAGAGGGGAAAGTTAAAGGTCTTAAAGCAAGAGGTGGATATGAAGTCGATTTAACTTGGGAAGAGAATAAACTAAAAGCTTTCACGTTAACTGTTTCAAACGAAGACAGTTGCAAAGTTAGAGTAGATGTCAGTTCATTATATGATTTAGATCGTAATACAGAGTTAGAAAAAACAGCTGAAGGAGTTTATAGTTTAGATCTTCAAAAAGGCTGCAACCATTTTATCGTAAAGTAAAATTAAATGACTGAATGGTGTGTTTAAGTTGAGAGGATTCGGTTAGGAGTAATCGAATCCTTTTTACTAGATTTTGATGGCCCTGGATTGCCAAGTATATAAACGTAGTTTATATAACTAAAATCACGGGTAATTTGTTTAAAATTCAACCTAACTCACTTACTAAATCCTAATTTTTACGGTATAATAAGCCTAGGTAACTACATGAGGAGTGTCTAAGATGTTGAATGAACCAAAGTATATAATTATTAAAAATGATATCAAAAATAAAATAGAAGATAACGATTATGCTTTGGGATCAAAAATTCCATCAGAAGCTGAATTGAAAAATCTACATAACGTAAGTAGGCATACAATTCGACAAGCAATAGCAGAACTCGTCAATGAAGGCTATTTAATTAAACAACAAGGTTCAGGTACATTTGTGAGTGATTATTACAAGAATAGGCAAACGAGAAATGGTAAAAAGACAATTGGAGTTATCACTACTTATTTGTCTGACTACATTTTCCCGTCTATTATTCGCGGGATTGAAGAAGAGTTATCAAAACACGATTACTCATTAATGCTATCAAGTACACGCAACAATGTTGAGAATGAACGTCGCTCACTACAGGGAATGCTAGATCAAAATGTTGATGGTTTAATTGTCGAACCTACAAAGAGTAACTTAATGAACCCGAACTTAAATTATTACCTTAATTTAACAGAAAGACCAACTCCACTTATTATGCTGAACGCATCCTACGAAGAATTAGATTTTCCTGTGGTAGCTTTGAATGATGAAGAATCAGGAAAGATGGCTACAGAGCATTTAATTGAATTAGGACATACGAATATTGGTATTATTACAAAGTCTGATGACTTGCAAGGTAAGAATCGCTTTAAAGGTTACTTAAAAGCTCTATACGATGCAAAGTTATCTTTTCATAATGAGTTTATTTTACGCTTTGATACTGAATCTAAAGGTAGCGTGCCAGAACTGCTTCGAGACATGCTAAACAATAGAGATCTACCGACAGCTTTTGTTTGTTATAACGACGAAATTGCTGTTCATTTGATTAAGGAAATTAATTCAAAAGGTCTTAAGTGTCCAGATGATATTTCTGTTGTCAGTCACGATGATAGTTTTTATAGTACGACACTACCAAATGTCAAATTAACATCTATCGAACATCCAAAAGAAGAGTTAGGTAGACAAGCAGCGAAAGCGATTGTTGAAGCTGTCGAAAAGGGCACAAAAATTACATCAACTATTTTCGAGCCAAAGCTTATTATACGGAATTCTACGAAAGAAAGATACGAAGAGGATGCCACTGAATAAGGATACACATAAATATTTGATTTATGTGTATCCTTATAGTGACATGTCCGTACATTTAGGTTAAAATGGAGTTAGTTTATAATCTAAACGAATCTAGATTAAAAGTAAATAATAGTAAAGGAGTTACCAACTTTGTTAGAAGACTTAAGAAAAAAAGTTTATGCTGCCAATATGGCATTACCGAAACATAACCTTGTTGTTTTCACGTGGGGAAACGTAAGCGGAATTGACAGAGAGAAAGAGCTTGTCGTAATCAAACCAAGTGGTGTAGCTTATGAAGACCTTACACCTGAAAATATGATTGTTGTCAACTTTGATGGAGAAGTTGTTGAAGGTGATTTAAAACCATCTAGTGACACAGCTACTCATATTGAATTGTATAAGCAGTTTAAAGACATTGCTGGAGTTGTACATACACATTCTCCTTGGGCTGTTAGTTTTGCTCAAGCAGGAATGGATATCCAAGCAGCTGGAACAACTCATGCAGATTATTTTTATGGAGATATCCCTATTACGCGTCCAATGAAAAAAGAAGAAATTGAGACAGCGTATGAAAAACAAACAGGAACAGTTATTGTGGAGACGTTTAACGAAAGAAAAATCGATCCGAACCAGATTCCAGGTGTTTTAGTGAATGATCATGGACCATTTACATGGGGAACGTCACCAGAAAATGCCGTTCATAATTCAGTTGTTTTAGAAAAAATAGCTGAAATGACTTATCACGGTATGCAATTGAGTCGTGAAAACACGCGTATGGATCAAGAATTATTAGATAAACATTATTTAAGAAAACACGGTGAAAATGCCTATTATGGTCAAAATTAATACTATTTCAGATGAGGAAGTGCAGATATGTTAAATAGCGGACAAAGAGAATTTTGGTTTGTAGTTGGAAGCCAACACTTATACGGATAAGAAACATTAGATCAAGTTGAAGCAAATGCAAAAGAAATTGTAGATACACTAAATAAAGAAGGGAATTTTAATTACCCACTTGTTTATAAAGCTTTAGTTACAACAGCTGAGGAAATTAAAGAAGTTATGAAAGAAATTAACTACCAAGATAAAGTAGCTGGAGTAGTAACGTGGATGCATACATTCTCGCCAGCGAAAATGTGGATTCCAGGTACGAAACTATTACAAAAACCATTACTTCACTTCTCAACTCAATTTAACAAAGAAGTTCCTTGGGATACAATTGATATGGACTTTATGAACTTAAATCAGAGTGCACATGGAGATAGAGAATATGGATTCGTTAATGCACGTCTAAAAATTAACAACAAGATCGTTGTTGGACATTATCAAGACGAAGAAGTTCACGAAGAGATTAATAACTGGATGATTTCAGCTGTAGGTTACACGGAATCTCAAAACATCAAAGTTGCTCGTTTCGGAGATAACATGAGAAACGTTGCCGTTACTGAAGGAGATAAAGTTGAAGCAGCTATTCAATTTGGATGGACTGTAGACTACTTCGGAATTGGTGACTTAGTTGAAGTTATTAATGAAGTTTCAGATGAAGACATTCAAGCAGTATACGATGAGATTGAAGAGTTATACGAAATGAGTCCAGGTGAGAATGAGCCAGATTTCTATGAAGCCCAAGTAAAAGAACAAGTTAAGATTGAAATTGCTTTAAAGCGTTTCCTTGAAGAAGGTGGCTATACAGCTTTCACTACAAACTTTGAAGACCTACATGGTATGAAACAATTACCTGGCATGGCTGTTCAACGCTTAAATGCTGAAGGATATGGATTTGCTGGTGAAGGTGACTGGAAGACAGCGGCACTTGATCGCTTAGTGAAAATTATGAGTAAGAATGAATCGACTGGATTTATGGAAGATTACACTTACAACTTAGCTAAAGGAAATGAATACATCTTACAATCACATATGTTAGAGGTTGACCCTACTTTTGCAGAAACGAAACCACGTGTTGTTGTTAGTCCTTTAGGAATTGGTGATAAGGAAGATCCAGCACGCTTAGTATTCGACGGAAAATCAGGAGATGGAGTAGCTATTTCTATGCTTGATTTAGGTACACACTACCGCTTAATGGTTAATACATTCGAAGCTATTACACCAGAAGAAGAAGCTCCAAATTTACCAGTTGCACGTGTTATCTGGAAGCCAAACCCTGACTTCAAAACAGGCGTTAAGAGATGGATTGAAGCAGGTGGCGGACACCATACTGTTGCAACATTAGCTTTAGACAAAGATGTATTACTAGACTGGGCTAAAATGGTTAACTTAGAAACTGTATTAATCGATTAATTTTGGTAATTCTAAGCGGGAGGATAATCCTCCCACTTAGAATGCTTAATAAAGGATGGGAAGCATGAATAAAGAAAAATTGGCATTAGGGATAGAATTTGGTTCCACTCGTATAAAAGCCGTCCTAATTGGTGGCGGTTACACACCAATCGCAAGTGGAGCTCATGACTGGGAAAACCGTTTAGAAAATGGCCATTGGACATATGCGATTGAGGACGTGTGGTCAGGTTTACAAGACGCATATAAAGAATTAGCAACAGAGTATAAAAACAAATTTGGTGAAGATCTAACAACTATCGCATCTATTGGTTTCTCAGGTATGATGCATGGTTACTTAGCTTTTGATGACAAGGACGAATTACTTGTTCCTTTTAGAACATGGCGTAACACAACAACAGAGGAAGCAGCAGAAGTATTATCAGAGCTCTTTAAATTTAATATACCGCAACGTTGGAGTATCGCACACCTGTATCAAGCTATGTTAAACAAGGAAGAACACATATCAAAAGTTGATTTCTTAACGACTTTAGCCGGCTATGTTCACTGGAAATTAACAGGTGAAAAAGTCTTAGGTGTCGGAGAAGCAGCAGGGGTGTTCCCAATTGATAGTGAAGCAGTAGATTACAATCAATCAATGATCGATTTGTTTGAAGATAAAACCAAAGATGATAATAAAACTTGGACTTTGAAAGGTATCTTACCTACTGTTTTATCAGCTGGAGAAAAAGCAGGAACTCTAACTGAAGAAGGCGCACGATTGCTTGATCCATCTGGAAAACTGGAAGCAGGAAGTTTATTAGCCCCTCCTGAAGGTGATGCAGGTACTGGAATGACAGCGACGAACAGTGTAGCTTCCCGTACAGGTAACGTTTCAGCAGGTACATCTGTCTTCTCAATGATTGTTTTAGAAGAAGAGTTAACAGATTACTATACAGAGATAGATATGGTAACCACACCAACTGGTAAGCCAGTAGCGATGGTTCACTGTAATAACTTTACGACAGACATCAATGCTTGGGCGAAATTATTTACAGAATTGATCGAATCTCTTGGTTTAGAAGTAACATCAGAAAAACTATTTACAACACTCTTTAATAAGGCGATGGAAGCAGACGATGATGGCGGCAAACTGATGAGCTGTAACTATTACTCAGGAGAACCGATTACTGGTCTAGAAGAAGGACGACCATTATTTGTTCAAATGCCTGATAGTGTCTTATCATTACCAAACTTTATGCGTACACATATATATTCTGCTCTAGCAACATTAAAACTGGGTATGGATATTTTAGTTAAAAAGGAAAACGTTACAGTTGACCAGTTATTAGGTCACGGTGGTTTTTTCAAAACAGAACATGTTGGTCAGCAATTAATGGCTGATGCATTAACTATTCCAGTTTCTGTTATGTCGAGTGCTGGAGAAGGTGGACCTTGGGGGATGGCTCTTTTAGCATCTTATTTAATCAATAAAGAAGAGGACCAAAAGCTAGAAGATTTCTTAACAAAAGAAGTGTTCAGTAAAGAAAAAGCAAGTAGTGTTCAACCCACTGAAAAAGGTATGGATAACTTTAAGAATTTCCTAGAACGCTATGTAGAAATGTTGCTTGTCGAAAAGGCAGCAGTTAAGCATATTAAGTAAGTATTGGCTGGTTATTAGAACCTTGATAGTTAAATGATGTGGTGAAGTGAGGGATGAGTCTATCTATTCCTTTTCGCTGCATCTTTTTTTATAAAACAAAGGAGAATATAAATGACAATTACTTTAACTGATACATTTTGGAAGAGATATACAGAGTTAATTAGAAAAGAAATGATTCCTTTCCAATGGGATGTCTTACACGATAAGTTAGACATTGACATTGCAAAAGAACGTGATGATGACGGTATTCCATCTGAAAAGAGTCATGCAATTGAAAACTTTAAAATTGCGGCTGGTAAAAAAGAAGGCGATCACTATGGTTGGTGGTTCCAAGATTCAGACGTCTATAAATGGCTTGAATCAGCAGCAAATAGTTACGCACTAAATCCAGATGAGAAGTTACTTGAAATGATGGATGAAGTTGTTTATTTAATTGAAGATGCGCAAGAAGAAGACGGCTACCTCAGCACATACTATCAAATTAAATCGCCTGAACTAAAGTTTAGAAGACTTTTCCAAAGTCACGAACTGTATTGTGCGGGTCACTTAATAGAAGCATCTATTGCTCACTATAAAGCGACAGGAGACAAGCGTTTAATTGATGTATCTGAGAAGTTTGTTGACTGCATTAATAAACACTTCGGGGAAGAAGAAGGAAAGATTAATGGAGCAGATGGTCACCAAGAAATCGAACTCGCATTAATTAAATTGTACGAAGTAACAGGTAAAGAAGAGTACGTTACATTAAGTAAATGGTTCCTAGAAATCAGAGGACAAGATCCAGAGTTTTACACAAAACAATTACAAGAAAATATTGATTTAGGACTAAGCAAGGGGCACGTTGAGAAAGTACATCTTGAGTACCTTCAAGCACATAAGCCAGTCCTAGAACAAGAAGAAGCAGTTGGACACGCTGTTAGATTAGTCTATATGGCAGCTGCAATGGCTGAAGTTGCAGCTGTTAAAAAAGATGAAAAAATGTTTAAAGCAGCGAAACGTTTATGGGACAACGTCGTTAAAAAACGTATGTATGTTACAGGTGGTATTGGATCAACTGTTCATGGTGAAGCATTTACCTCTGACTTCGACTTACCAAATGATTCAATGTACTGTGAAACATGTGCATCCATTGGTTTGCTATACTTTGCCCGCGCTATGCTTAAAAATGAGGTGGATGTTGAGTATGCAGAAATAATGGAACGTACGTTATACAACACAATCATTAGTGGAATGGCACTAGATGGAAAGCACTTCTTCTATGTTAACCCGCTAGAAGTGAATCCTGAAGCAAGTCGTAGACACCCAGCTAAGAGTCACGTAAAAGCGACACGTCCATCATGGTTTGGGTGTGCGTGCTGTCCGCCAAACTTGGCACGAACATTAACGTCATTAAATAACTATGTTACTTCTGTTCATGATAACGCCATTTACATTCACTTGTTAACTGACTTTGAAGGCGATATTGAACTAGATAGCCAAACAATTTCACTTACTCAAACAACAGATATTTCTGATAAAGGAAAAGTAACAATTGATGTTAAGGGTGTAACTGAACCAGTTAAGATCTATCTCAGATTGCCTGAGTGGGGAGATACGTACGTCCTTGAAAATAATACGTCTGTAGATAAGGGTTATGCAGAATTTATTTTAAATAAAGACCGCGAAGTAACGATGGAATGTGGTTTACCTGTTCATGTTTTAGAATCTCATCCATTGGTTCGAAACAACAGAGGTAAAGTAGCTATTCAAAGAGGGCCTTTTGTCTACTGTATTGAAGGAGAAGATAACGGTGAAAACTTGCATCTCTTAACTCTAACAGACACACCTGTTGCAGAAGCAGTTTCGGATGATGAATTAGGTGATTATGTTCAATTAAAAGGTAAAGGTAAGAAACAAGTTATTAAAGATTCATGGGAAAACAGTCTATATAAAGTAAGAGAAGACGCAACTTATGAAGAAAAAGAAATCACGTTTATTCCTTATCACATGTGGGCTAATCGCTCTGTTGGAGAAATGATGGTATGGGTTAACGCAGATATGTAAGTGTATTCAATAACTCCGTGCCACAGACAGTGATAAAACAGTTGTGGCACGACTGTTTAAACTATATTATAAACGCTTTACGTAAATTAATTATTAAGGAGACTTGTGTATGTTTTATAAAAAAGATAATAGTTTAGTTCGTAAATTTGATGGTGAAACCCTCCTAATAGAGCCTTGGGGTAAAGACTCTTTCCGTATCCGTGCATCCTATCAGAACTTTCCAGATGAGCTGGGTGCCTTACTACCCGTTGAAAATGAAGAAGCTAAAATAGATATATCAGATGAACAAGCAGTGATTACACATGGAAACATAAATGCGACAGTCCTTAGAAGTGGGCAAGTAATCATTAGAAATGCTGAAGGGGATGTCATTTTACAAGAAACAAGACATACCTATCAGCTGAAGTATGGCGGAAGAGAGCTTATTCCACATCCTGGATCAAATGATTATAAATTAACTTTACGTTTAGAGTCTGATCCAACTGAAAAAATATTTGGTATGGGTCAATACCAACATGACTTCCTGAACTTAAAAGGGTTGCTCATAGAAATGACTCACAGAAACAGTCAGGTGAGTGTGCCTTTTTACATGTCAGATAAGGGATACGGAATGCTTTGGAACAACCCAGCAGTTGGACGTGCGAGCTTTGGTCTTAACGTAACGGAATTTAGTGCCCAGTCAACAAAAACACTGGATTACTGGATTACAGCTGGTAAAACACCAAGAGACATTGAAGAGAACTACCTTAACGTTACAGGTAAGGCACCTATGATGCCGGATTATGCTTTAGGCTTCTGGCAAAGTAAATTACGTTACCGTAACCAAGATGAGTTACTCGCAGTCGCTCATAAGTATAAAGAGCTAGATGTTCCCTTGTCCGTGATTGTTATAGACTTCTTCCATTGGCCACATCAAGGAGACTGGTGTTTCGATAAGGACTACTGGCCAGATCCAGAGAAGATGGTTAAAGAGCTAAATGATATGGGCATTGAAGTAATGGTATCTGTTTGGCCAACTGTTCAACCAGATAGTGTAAACTACCATGAAATGGTTGAAAAAGGGTATTTAATCAAAACAGACCGAGGTGTCCGTACACAATTCCAATTCCTAGGACAAACGGAATTATTTGATGCAACGAATCCAGATGCACGAAAATTCTTATGGAAAACTTTGAAAGAAAATTACTATAAATATGGTATTAAAACATTCTGGTTAGATGAAGCTGAACCAGAGTTTACAGTTTATGATCATGACATCTACCGTAACCACTTAGGTCCAAGTTTACAGTATGGAAATATATATCCTCTGTATTACAGCAAGACGTTTTATGATGGACAAGTTGAAGAGAAACAAGAAAACATTATTAACTTAGTCCGTGCAGCTTGGGCTGGAAGTCAGCGTTACGGCGCATTAGTATGGTCAGGAGATATCCCGTCAACCTTCGAGTCCTTAGGTTATCAGATTCGTGCCGGCTTAAATATGGCAATCGCAGGTATTCCTTGGTGGACAACAGATATTGGTGGATTCCACGGCGGAAATCCAGATGATAAAGATTTCCAGGAATTGATGGTTAGATGGTTACAATATGCAACATTCTGTCCAGTTATGCGTATACATGGAGATAGAAGTCCTGCGCAAGCGCCAGTGAGTGATTCAGGTGGTGGACTGTGTCATAGTGGAGCCGATAACGAAGTCTGGAGTTACGGTGACGAAGCCTTTGTTATCTTCAAAGACTTTATCAAGTTACGTGAAAAGTTAGAGCCGTATATCAGGGAAATGATGAAAGAAACACATGAAGTGGGAACACCTCCCATGCGTCCCTTGTTCTATGATTTCCCAGATGACAAGGTTTGCTGGAATACAGATGATCAATTCATGTTCGGAGATAGCTTACTAATCGCACCAATTTTAGAATTAGGAAGCAGAGAAAGAGATGTTTACTTGCCAGAAGGTACAGAGTGGAGAAACTACTGGACAGGTGAAGTATTCACGGGAGGACAAATGCTAACGGTTGACACGCCATTAGAACAGATACCTGTTTTTATAAATGAAGCAAAACCAATTGATGCACTATTAATCGAAAAATAATAAAATAATGAGGAGACAATACAAGTGGAAAAGTTTAAAACATGGGCACAGACACCTCCAAAAGGTTGGAATAGCTGGGACTCTTACGGTGCAGCTGTAACAGAGAAAGAAATTAGGCAAAACGCAGAATACATGAAAGAAAACTTAATTGATTATGGTTACGAATATGTTGTTGTCGATATTCAGTGGTACGAACCAACAGCGTCTTCAAGTATTTATAACGCCTTTGCTGATTTAGAAATGGATGAGTATTCACGCCTTATGCCAGCAGTTAATCGTTTTCCTTCAGCTGAAGGAAATGTTGGCTTTAAACCTTTAGGAGATTACATTCATTCATTAGGGTTGAAATTTGGTATTCACTATATGCGTGGGATTCCAAGACAAGCAGTTCATGCAAATACACCTTTAAAAGGAACAGATAAAACAGCACGTGATATTGCTCACTATAACTCTGTTTGCCCGTGGAATACGGATATGTATGGAGTGGATGTAAATAAAGAAGGAGCGAAAGAGTACTATCGTTCAGTCATTGATCAATTTGGTGAGTGGGGAGTCGACTTCTTGAAAGTGGATGACATCGCTGACTCTAAGATTTATGGTGGACATGTGGATGAGATTGCTATGTTGAGAGAAGTAATTGATGAGTCAGGCTATGACATTGTATTAAGCTTATCACCTGGACCTGCATCACTTGAACATGGTGCATTTTTACAAAAGAACGCAAACTTGTGGCGCTTAACGGATGACTACTGGGATAACTGGAATCAATTGTACGATATGTTTGCACGTTGTCAAAAGTGGGCACCATTCGTTCAACCAGGAAATTGGCCAGACTGTGACATGTTACCATTAGGACATATTGGAATTCGCTCAGTGGATGGTGGTGGAAGTGACCGTTATACACGCTTTACGAAGGAAGAACAAAGAACAATGATGACACTTTGGTCGCTATTCCGTTCACCGTTAATGTTTGGTGGAGAAATGACAGATAACGATGAGTGGACATTAGAGATCCTTCAAAACAGAGATCTAATTGACATGCACGAAAATGGAAAGAATCCAACGCAAGTATCACGAGTAGACGATATTGTTATTTGGAAAACAACTACAAATACGAATGAGTGGATTGCAGTCTTTAACTTGAACGATGAAGATGTTTCAGTTGAATATGACCTAGCTGATTATGTTGATTCAAGTAAAGAGAGTGTCACAGAAGTATTCAGTAATGAAACACTGTCTCAAATTAAAGCTGACATAAAAGCACACGATGTCAAACTATTTAAAGCTTAAATTAAAAAGCCTAAGAGGGAACAATAAATTTCCTCTTAGGCTTTACTCTTTACTTAATTTTATTTGCGGTGATTGATTTACCTAACCAGCGTTTATTCTTCCATCTGAAGAACATTATACTAGCTCGTATCCATTCGTCCACTAACATAGCTACCCAAAAACCAACAAGTCCAAATTCCATTACAATACCTAAAACATAAGCTAAGGGAACGAGTACACCCCACATAATTGTTATACCAACCATTACAGGGAAGACAGCATCTCCTGAGGCGCGTAGGGCACTAATAATGACTAGGTTACCCGTTCTTGCTGGTTGAAGAAGTAATTCGATAACTAAAATCAAAGCACCTAACATAATAAGGTTAGGATCACTTGAAAAGAGACCAAAGATTTGCTTACCGAATAAGGCAAATATTCCTCCAATGATAATCGTAATGACCGTTGCGTATTTTAACCCAACAAACAATGCATTATAGGCTTCATCTGTTTTTCTAGCACCAACTAATTGTCCGATATATATTTGCATTCCTTTGGCAATAGATAAAGAGAAGACAGTTAAAACTGACATTAGGTTTGTCGAATAAACACGTGTTGCGAGTGCTGTTGCACCAAGAGTTGTAATCATCATCGTGAGTACAATTTGACTGATGTTATAAGATAATTGTTCACCTGCGGAAGGAACACCGATACCAAGAATTTTTGAAGCATATTCTTTATCATAGGTAAAGTATTCTCTTAAAGCTAATGGTTCATCCATACGGTAACGTAACACCATAAAGAGGGCAAACATAACAAAGATACGAATTACTGCAGTTGATAAAGCAACTCCCGTAACTCCCATTTGAGGGAAGGGACCAACTCCGAAAATGAGTACGTAGTTACCAATGATGTTAATAACGTTCATTATTAAAACAGCAAGCATAACATCTTTTGTGTAGCCCATGGCTTGTAAGATTGATGAGACTGTCAGAATCATAGCTTGTGCAAAGAGAGCTAGACCAACAATTAAAGTATAGGTATTCGCGTACTCGTATAAGTTAGGTCCTAAGGAAAAAAGTCCTAATAAGAAATGTCGGTTTAATCCAACAAACAAACTAATTGCGACTCCAAATATTAAGTTTATTGTAATGGCATTCGCTATCGTTTTACGTATACCTTTTGGGTTATTCGCTCCGATATATTGAGAGACAATAACGCCCGATCCCATAGCCGTAAAATTAAAGAGAACGAACATAAAAGTCATTAATTGATTGACCACACCAATGGCTGCTACAGCATCATCGGATACATAACTTAACATAAAGACGTCTGTCATCTTCATTAGCATTTGTAGAAATACTTCAATGAAAATCGGCCAGGTAATGAGGAAAAGGTATTTTTTTGTAGAATGGTTCTTTGGTTGAATTGCGAGATCTTTCATATTTAATCATCTTTCTATATCAATTAATGTAATTACAAAGTAGTTTAGCCTTTATTAGAAATGGAAACAATCATCTTAGCTGAAAAGTCAAAATATTGTCCACCTTTGTACTAAGGTAAGCGCTTGTTGAAGGCGCTTTTAGGTGCTATAGTTAGATTATATTAATTAGAAAAAGGAGTTTATTATGAATACATTTCAAAATCCAGTTGTAGAAGGTTTTTCGCCAGATCCATCCGTTTGTCGTGTAGGAGATGACTATTATTTAGTTACATCTACTTTCGCATATTTCCCAGGTGTACCAATTTATCACAGTAAAGACTTAGTGAATTGGAAACAAATCGGAAACGTTCTTGATAGAGAAGAACAATTAAACGTTAAAGGTATTGAAATCTCTCGTGGTATCTTTGCACCAACTATTCGTTATCATGAAGGTACATTCTATATGATTACTACAAACGTTACAGACGGAGGAAACTTCGTAGTAACAGCTACAGATCCAGCAGGTCCTTGGTCTAATCCTTACTTTATTGATAATGCACCAGGAATTGACCCAAGTTTATTCTTTGATGACGATGGAAAAGTATATTACTGTGGAACACGCGAAAACCCAACCGGTGCTAAATATAACGGTGACTGGGAAGTTTGGTTGCAAGAATTCGATTTAGAAACAATGCAATTAACTGGTGTGGCTACAGCTTTATGGAAGGGTGCTTTACACACTGCCATTTGGCCAGAAGCTCCACACATTTACAAAAAAGATGGTTACTATTACCTCTTAATTGCTGAAGGTGGAACAGGATTTAACCACGCATGTACGGTTGCACGTAGTGAGAGAATTGATGGCGCATATGTTGGAAACAAAAATAACCCAATCTTAACGCACCGTCACTTAGGAAATAAATTCCCCGTTCAATATGTTGGGCATGCTGACTTTGTTGACACACCAGAAGGAGATTGGTACTTAACGTGTCTAGCCGTTCGCCCAAGAGAAGGCCACAGTAACTTAGGAAGAGAAACATTCCTAGCTGAAGTGGTGTGGGAAGATGGTTGGCCTGTAGTTAACCCAGGTATTGGTCAATTAATGGAAGAACAAGAACACAAACTTCCTTTAGTTCCAGTTGAGAAGACTGAACGTTACGATTTAACTAAAGAACATCCGGCTTACTTATACCTACGTAACCCTGATATGACTAAATACGATAAAACAAGCCGTGAAGGTTGGTTGAGAGCTTATCCATCAACGCATACTATTCATGATCTTGCTTCACCAACTTATTTAGGATTAAGACAAGAAGCATTTGATTACACACTAACAACTGTTTTAGAAGATAATCTAACTGGAGATGCAGAAGCTGGTTTAGTTGTTACACAAAGCCACTTATTCCACGTTCGTTTAGTTGTAAAAACAATTGATGGTAAAAAAGAAGTACAAATGATTCGCACATTAAAAGGTGAAGAAGAAGTACTTGGTAAGCAAAAAATCGACGGAAAAGATGTTAAATTAGTTATTAAAGCAACTGGTTTATTCGTTGATGCAATTGCTGAAGTGGACGGAAAAGAATACGTTGTAGCTAAAGATGTAGACGTCAGACACTTAAGTACTGAATCAGCTGGTGGATTCGTTGGATGTACAATGGGTCTTTACACAGCAGCTAAAGAAGAAACAGGTCACGTTGACTTTGAATATTTAGAGTTAGTAAACAACTAATATAAATAATCTGAAATGGTTCATTCCCTAATTTGGGTTTGAACCATTTTTTTTGGAATAAATTATAAAAACGTAAAAGAATTCGGAGTAAAATAATTCTTTGTTTTCTTAATTGCTCAAATTGTAGTAATATAGATATAATATGAGAAAGAGGTGAGGATATGAGCACTGAACCCAAGTATTTATTCATAAAAAACGATATAAAAGAGAAGATAGAAACTGGTATGTATTCTTTAGGAACTAAAATACCTTCTAAAAATAAATTAACGAAGCTTCATGCCGTAACTCGCCATACTGTAAGACAAGCTATATCTGATTTAGTTAACGAAGGTTACTTATTAAAAAAACAAGGTTCTGGAACGTTTGTAAGTGATAAATACTTGAGAATAGAAAAGAAGACTGGACGAAAGACAATTGGGGTAATAACCACATATATTTCAGATTATATTTTCCCATATATCATTAGAGGGATTGAAGAGGAATTATCAAATCGAAATTATTCATTAATGCTATTGAGTACTAGAAACAATGTAGAAATTGAATCGATCAGTCTAAAAAGTATGATTGATCAAAATGTTGATGGACTCATTGTAGAACCAACTAAAAGTAACTTAATGAATCCAAACTTAAACTACTATCTAAATATCTCTGAAAAAGAAATCCCACTTATTATGATTAATGCTACCTATGAAGAGCTAGATTTACCCTTTATTGCAATTAACGATATTAAAGCGGGCAAGATAGCAACGGAACACTTAATAGAATTAGGTCACACACGTATCGGTTTACTAACAAAAGCAGATGACGTTCAAGGGAAGAACCGTATGAAAGGCTATTTAGAAGCCTTACATGATGCTAAGCTAACATTTGAAAGTAACCATGTGTTCAAGTACAATACAGAAACTAAAAGCGATATTCCCATGTATTTGAAGTCTCTTATTGAATCCGGAGATTATCCAACTTCCTTTGTTGTTTACAATGATGAAGTAGCAATGATGCTTATCTATGAAATTCATACGGCTGGCCTAAATTGTCCCGAAGATATATCTGTCGTTAGTCACGATGACAGTCACTACAGTACGACACTACCAACTGTCCAATTAACAACAATTAGACATCCGAAAGAAGAGTTGGGCAGGGCAGCAGTAAGATGGCTAGTTAACTCCATCGAATCGAATAATATGGATCAAGATTCGATTGTTTTTGAACCTAAACTTATTGTTAGGAATTCAACTCGTAGAATAGTTGATTAAATTTAAATTCAAAATTGGTTTGATTTTCTTAGTAGAAAAAATACCTTATTTGAGTGTTTGTGTGTTCTGATGAACTTGCAAGCACTTTTTTTATTTCTCTTTATATAGAAGAAAAAGAGTGACAATACTAACTGGTTTAAAAAAAGAGACAAATTAAATCGAAAAGCTAAAATAATATGACGGAAATGTATCCTTTTATAATGATATTTCAACTTATTGACAAGTGAATGAGCTCAAACCCAGAAAGTTGTTGACAACTTTCTGGGTTTGAGCTATTCTAGTTAAATAGTAAGCGTTTACTATATGATTTTATATTCAAAAAAGCCTTTTCATTAAAATCAACAAAGCTTTACAATCAGTAGTTTGTGAAAGTATGACAAAGTTCGTTTCCACTTCTATAATACTGAACAAACTCATACGTACATGTTAGCGATACATGATTCCTGATAATAATGAGAACGCTTAAATGAGAGGGGCGATTGATGGGTATACTTAGAGTTTCTTTGTAAAATTGAGAGTCGCTAAGAATGGTCTCAAGTTGATGGAGTAGTTAATTATGAGGTAGCTTTTTTCCATTCATCACAATGCTTGCTTTAAGTGAGATAGAAGAATTAAGTTGGGTTCATCAAGAATAATTAATACAGTAATAAAGTGTTGCATGTTTGAAACAGTTTTTTTATTAAAAACAGATTAACAAATCAAACTGAAAGCTGAGTACTTTAGTTTAATTTGAAAAGGCATGTAAGACGTATACTTATTTAAAAGATTTAATTTTATAACAAGATAGTTAAGCGCTATACAATAAAAAAACTGTATTTATAAAATTATCGATTGTCAAATTAAGCTAGAAATAATTTAACCCGGACACGTTCTCAAGA
>Ga0079226_10000555_pt1 | contig 26510 bp, 25 predicted proteins | sample Poulit2014_FD_76345 | JGI IMG/M metagenome (GOLD analysis project Ga0079226, IMG submission 76345) | Agricultural soil microbial communities from Georgia to study Nitrogen management - Poultry litter 2014 | ecosystem: Environmental > Terrestrial > Soil > Agricultural land | place: USA: Georgia...
CTCGTCGGCGGCGAGAAAGGCGTCACCGCGCGGGTTACCGAGCACCCGCGCGCCTTCGTCACACTGACCGCACCGTCGTTCGGGCCGGTGCACACGCGGCGGGAAACCGCACGTGGGCGGGTCGTGCCCTGCCACTGCGGACAACCACATCGTGAGGGGGACACGCGGCTGTCCACCCCGGTCGATCCGGACTCCTACGACTACACCGGCGCCGTGCTCTGGCAAGCACACTCCGGGCCACTGTGGCAACGCTTCACCATGCGACTACGCCGCGAACTCGCCAAGGCCGCCGGCATCCGTGTGCGCGAGTTCGCCGACCATGCCCGGCTCTCGTACGGCAAGGTCGCTGAGTACCAGCAGCGCGGGCTGGTGCACTTCCACGCCGTGATCCGCCTCGACGGTCCCACCGGCCCGGATGACCCGCCGCCGAAGTGGGCAGGCAACGAGCTGCTCCAGGCCGCCATTCACGCGGCTGCGGCGGCCGTCACGATCACCACACAGCGGCCCGACGGCACCCCGCTGGTGCTGCGCTGGGGCAGCCAGGTGGACGTGCGCCCCATCCGGCAAACCTCGGCCGATCAACTCGCCGACCACCATGGGGAACTCTCCGATGCGCAACTGGCGGGCTACATCGCCAAGTACGCCACCAAGGGCACCAACATCAGCGAGGGCGCCGACAAACCCATCCGCTCGCAAGCCCATATCGAATACCTGCGGATCTCCGAACACCATCGCCGGATGATCCGCACCGCCTGGGAACTCGGCGGGGATGAGCAGTACACGGATCTGAACCTGCGGCGGTGGGCGCACATGCTCGGCTTTCGGGGACACTTCCTGACCAAATCGCAGCACTACTCCTCGACGTTCCGGGCCATCCGCGCGCAGCAACGCTCCTACCGGCTCGGCGAAACCCTCGACCGTCTCGGACTCGACCCGGAATCCATCACCGTTGTCAACGACTGGCGATTCGCCGGGGCCGGCTACCGCGACGACGCCGAACGCGAACTCGCCGCCAGCATCGCCGACCGTATCCGCACCGACCGCAAACAACGACATGACAAGGAGCATCAATCATGAGCAGCAAACTGATGACCATCGCCGACGTCGCCGACCACCTCGGCGTGCCCGTCAACACGCTCTACCAATGGCGTAGCAAAGGCTACGGACCCGCGGGGCGTCGTGTCGGCAAATACGTCCGCTACCGGCCCGAAGACGTTGACGCCTGGGTTGCGGAACAGGGGGCTGTCTGATGGGTAGGCCACCATTACCCCTGGGAACATGGGGCAAGGTCCGAGTGCGGGAGATTGCCGACGGGCGGTATCAGGCGATCGCGAAGTACCGGGACTACGACGGCATCACGCGTCCGGTCGAGCGGGTCGGGGAGTCGCGGAAGAAGGCCGAGAACAACTTGCTGGAAGCGTTGCGCGATCGATCCCGACGTGGTGGTGAAGGCGAGATTACTCCGGAAACCAAGGTGCGAGTAGCCGCCGAGATGTGGCTGCGTTCGATCGATGAGTCAGATAAGGCTGCTCGCACCAAGCGTGAGTATCGTGATACGTGGGATCGCTACCTGGCGCACTCGATGGGGTCGCTGCGGATCCGCGAGGTCAAAGTGTCCACGGTCAACCGGATGATCACGCGAACTCGTGACAGTGCGGGTAGGGGAGCGGCGTCGCACGTCAAGGTGGTGTTATCCGGGGTGTTTGCCCTCGTCGTGCGGTATGACGCGATCGAGCGAAACCCTGTGCGGGAGATCGACAGCCTTGGACAGCGCAAGCGTAAGAAGGAACGAGCGATCAACGCGCGCAATATCGGCGACGTACTCGGCACATTCCACGCGTCGCCGAAGGCCGAACGCTGGGACCTCATCGACCTGGTCGACGTGCTCTCCGGGCTCGGCTGCCGCATTGGTGAACTCCTGGCGCTCGATTGGCGAACCGGTGTCGACTTCGCGGCGGGGACGGTCAGCTTTCACGGAACGGCTGTTCGGGTCACTGGCTATGGTCTGTATGTACAGGATCACACCAAGAGCCTCGCCGGTATGCGGACGGTGCGGCCACCTGCGTGGGTCATGGGGATCCTCAAGCGGCGCTACGGTGAGTCGACTTCAGTGTATGTGTTCCCCTCAGCGACAGGGACGCTGCGCGATCCTGACAACACGCGGGGAGGGTTCCGGCAGGTCCTGGCCGGCACCTCGTTCGAGGGTGCGCACCCGCACGACTTCCGACACTATGTTGCCGACGTGCTCGACAAGGCGGGCTTGGGTGCGCGCGAGATCGCCGATTACCTCGGTCACGACCGGATCAGCACGACGTACGAGGACTACATGGAGCGGGGCGTCGTCGGCGAGGACGCGGGGCAGGCTCTCGCCGAGCGACCGAGTGTCAATCCACCGAAAAGGAAGGGTTAAGGAAGGGGACCCGGATCGCGCCGTCTCGGTCAACGCTGTGACCTGGGCAGAAGTGCCCCCGGCAGGATTCGAACCTGCGACACCCACTTTAGGAGAGTGGTGCTCTATCCCCTGAGCTACGAGGGCTGCGATGCAACAGAGTACCGGTTCGCGCTGTACGTGACCGACCGGCCCGATGTTACTGGTTGGTAGGTTGTTATCGGCGCATTCTTCACACGGTAGTCTTTCCCCTGTACGCGCGGATAACCCCGCCCTGCACTACCGGAGGCTACGATGATCAAAGTCATGTTCGCCGACGATGAGGAACTGGTCCGTTCCGGGTTGCGCGCCATGCTGACGGGCGCGCCGGACATCGAGGTCGTGGCGGAGGCTGTCGATGGTCACTCGGTCGTCGAGAAGGTGCGGCTGTATCGGCCCGAAGTGGCGCTGCTCGACATCAAAATGGCAACCGAGGACGACGGTTTGCGGGCGTTGGAACAGTTGCAGGAGATGGCGGACCCGCCGTACACCGCGATGTTGACCACGTTCGACCTCGACGAGTACATCAGTGCTGCCTTGCGCACGGGAGCCAACGGGTTCCTGCTCAAGGACGTGGATCCTGAGGTGTTGACGCGTTCGTTGCGGGACCTCGCCTCGGGAGGTGCCGTGCTCGACCCGAGTGTGGCCGCACGCATGGTCCATTCGCAGCGTGACGAGCTGCGTGCCGCCGAGCCCGCGCGGGAGTTGCTGTCCGTGTTGTCGGAGCGGGAGCGTGAAGTGATTCGACTGGTGGGGCGGGGGCTGGCCAACGCGGAGATCGGCGCGGAGCTCCACCTGTCCGAAGCGACCGTGAAAGGCTATGTCTCCACCGTGCTCGACAAGATCGGAGTGGACAACAGGGTTCAGGCCGCGTTGCTCGCCTACCGCAGTGGCTTGGTTGCGTGAGCGACATCGTGCGGACCGTACTCAGCGAGTTCTCAGCTGAACCGGTAAGACTGTCCCCATGCGCATTCTCGTAGTCGACGACGACCGCGCCGTGCGGGAGTCGTTGCGGCGTTCGCTCGAGTTCAACGGTTACCAGGTCGAACTCGCCGGGGACGGAACGACGGCTCTCGACGCCATCTCGCAGAATCGGCCCGATGCGATGGTGCTCGACGTGATGATGCCGCGGTTGGACGGGCTCGAGGTCGCCCGCAGACTACGCACGGCCGGTGATGACCTGCCCATTCTGGTACTGACCGCGCGGGAGGCGGTCTCGGACCGGGTTGCCGGGCTCGACGCCGGTGCCGATGACTATTTACCGAAGCCGTTCGCGCTGGAGGAGTTGCTGGCCCGACTTCGTGCACTGCTTCGCCGTTCCAGCGCCGATGCCGACGGTGACACTCCGGCGGAGACGTTGCGTTTCGCTGAACTCACGCTCGACCCCGGTACTCGTGAGGTGACACGCGGCGAACGGGCGATCAGTCTTACCCGCACCGAGTTCGCGCTGTTGGAGTTGTTGATGAGCCAGCCGAAGCAGGTGTTGACCCGTAGCCGGATTCTCGAGGACGTCTGGGGCTACGATTTCCCCACCTCGGGTAACGCCCTGGAGGTCTATGTCGGCTACCTGCGTCGTAAGACCGAGGCCGAGGGCGAACGACGACTGATCCACACGGTGCGTGGTGTGGGGTACGTGTTGCGGGAGACACCGCCGTGAGCACGCCGCGTGTCGCTGGTTCCGCCGAGGGGGAGAACGGAGACGCTCGTGGCGGGCGGCGGTTGTCGTTGCGGACACGCGTCGCGTTGCTCGCGACGATCTGCGTCGCGGCGGCCGTGGCACTGGTCTCGGTCGGGGCATACTTCACGGTGCACCGCAATCTGTACGCACAGGTCGACGCCACGCTCGAATCGCGTGCACAGGCTGCTGTGGAGTCGCCTCCGGTCACCACTCGGTTACGCAAGATCCCGGGCGCGTTTCTGACTACAAAGGATATTCGGATCGGTGTGTTGGCCTCGGACGGGGATGTGGCATACCCGAGGGACGGCCATCCGCCACCCGTGGGCCCGGACGAACTCGCGGTCGCCCGCGGGAAGAAGCAACGGTCGCTGCGGACCGACGATGCGAGCGACACCCGGGTGATCGCATTGCAGTCCGGTGCCGGGCACGCCATGGTGCTTGCGCAGTCGTTGAAGCCGACACAGCGAACCCTGGGGCAGTTGGCTCTGGTGCTGACAGTGATCGGTGCGGCGGGGGTGGTCCTGGCGGCCGGGGTCGGTTTGGCTGTGGCCCGCACCGGACTGCGGCCGGTGCGTCGATTGACGGCGGCGACCGAGCGTGTCGCTCGGACCGGAAATCTGCAACCGATCCCTGTGAGCGGCGACGACGAGTTGGCGCGGTTGACGCGCAGTTTCAATGCGATGCTCGCGGCTGTCGCCGAGTCGCAGGCGTCGCAGCGGCAACTCGTCGCGGACGCGGGGCACGAGCTTCGCACTCCACTGACCTCGATGCGCACCAATCTCGAGCTGTTGTTGGCGGCCAGTAAGGCACAGCACCAACAGCTGTCCGATTCGGATCGGCTGGATTTGGAGGAGGACATCCGGCTGCAATTGGACGAGTTGACGCAGTTGATCGGTGATCTCGTCGAGCTGGCGCGGCAGGACGAGCCTCGTTCCGAAGCCGAGCGGGTGGATCTGGTGGAGGTCATCGGCAGGGCGTTGGAACGTGCCCGGAGACGCGCCGACGACGTCACCATCACCCCACAACTGCAGCCGTGGGTACTCACCGGCGACCCCAATGCACTCGAACGAGCGGTGCTGAACCTGCTCGACAACGCCGTGAAGTTCTCCCCTGCCGGTTCCGTCGTCGGGGTGCGGCTTTATCCGCTCGGCGACGGCACTGCCGTGATCGAGGTCGCCGACAGTGGCCCGGGGATCACGACCGAAGATCTACCGAGAGTGTTCGATCGCTTCTATCGTGCTTCGGACGCCCGTCGGATGCCGGGATCCGGGCTCGGGTTGGCGATCGTGAAACAGGCCGCCGAGCGACACGGCGGCACCGTTTATGCGACCAACCCCACACAGGGTGGTGCGCTGATGACGATTCGACTCCCGGGCGCGCCGGAGTAGTCGCCTGCTGCGGGCGACGGCGTGTTGAATCGTGTAGAATTTTGTTCAGTTGATCACGTGAGTTGGTCAGCGGGGCTTTCTCGCGGCCGTGCGTATCGGGAGGGGCGGTGCTGGCGCAACAGCGGCAGGCGATCATCCTGGATCGTGCGCGTCGCGTCGGAGCTGTTCGGGTGAGCGATCTCGTCGAGGTGCTCGAAGTCTCGGACATGACCGTCCGTCGGGACCTCGATGTGTTGGCGGGAAAAGGGCTCGTCGAGAAGGTTTACGGGGGTGCGACCGCTGTCACGGCACGTAGTACCGACGAGCCCGGCTTCGAGCGGAAGTTCGTGCGACAAGGGCCCCAGAAGGAAGCCATCGCGGCAGCGGCCACCGAGCTGGTGGAACCCGGCAGCGCGATCGGGTTGACAGCGGGAACGACGACCTGGACGTTCGCGCACGCGCTGGCTGAGATCCCCGGGCTGACCGTCGTCACGAACTCGGTGCAGGTTGCCGACGTGCTGCGCGATGCCCGGGCACCGGACCGTAACGTCGTGCTGACCGGTGGTGTGCGCACGCCCTCCGATGCGCTGGTCGGGCCGGTGGCGGTGCACAGCCTGCGTGCGCTGAATCTCGACGTGGTGTTTCTCGGCGTTCACGGCATGGCCCTCGGCTCGGGATTCACCACCCCGAACCTCACCGAGGGAGAGACCAACCGCGCGTTTGTCACGGCCGGCCGCAGACTGGCCGTGCTCGCCGACCACACCAAGTGGGACTCGGTGGGGATCTCCACCATCGCGGAGCTGGGCGAGGCCGATGTGCTCGTCACCGACGACGGGTTGCCGGGCCCGGCGTCGCAGACGTTGGAGGAGCAGGTTGGTCACGTGATCACGGCAACGACGAGGGAGAACGACTGATGCGCAGAACGGCGCAGCGTCTCGCTGACGGTCGAGAGATCATCTATTTCGATGACAGCTCCGCGGCGCCGCCGCGGGAAACACCGGACACCCGTGAACTACCGACGGTCCGGGCGAGCTCGGAGATTCGCAGAGATCCGTTGACCGGCGAGTGGGTGGCGATGGCCGCGCATCGGCAGAGCCGTACCTACAAACCACCGGCCGATCTGTGTCCGCTGTGCCCGAGCGCGCCCGGCCACCCCAGCGAGGTCCCGGAACCCTCGTATGACGTCGTGGTGTTCGAGAACCGGTTCCCGTCGTTCTCGGGCCATGTGCAGGAGACACCCGCGACGGTGGATGATGCGGGGTTGGTGCCGGTGGCGCCGGGCAACGGTCGCTGCGAGGTGGTGTGCTTCACCAGTGAGCACCACAGCTCCTTCGCCGAGCTGACCCCACAGCGGGTCGAGACCGTGTTGGCCGTGTGGGCTGATCGCACTGCGGAACTGTCCGCGATGCCGGGTGTGCGGCAGGTGTTCCCGTTCGAGAACAAGGGGGAGGAGATCGGTGTCACGCTCCATCACCCGCACGGTCAGATCTACGCCTACCCGTTCGTCACGCCGAAAACGGAGCGGATGATCGAGGTCGGTCGGGCCTACCGGGATCGGTACGGTCGTCCCGTAATGGGGGATGTGCTGGCTGCGGAACAGCGTGCCGGTACCAGAGTGCTCGAACAGGGCCAGTACTGGACCGCCTTTGTCCCGGCGGCGGCCCGGTGGCCGGTACACGTGCGGGTGGTGCCGCACCGCCAGGTCGCGGACCTGGCAGAACTCACCACCGCTGAACGTGCGGAGTTCGCCGAGGTGTATCTGCGGGTGTTGCGCCGTTGTGACGGTCTGTACGAGCGTAGCCTCCCGTATATCGCGGCGTGGCATCAGGCGCCCGTGCATCGCGACCGCGACGTGTGCTGGCTGCACCTCGAACTGTTCTCCGTGCTGCGGGCTCCGAACAAGTTGAAGTACCTCGCCGGTTCCGAATCCGGTATGGGTGTGTGGATCAACGACGCGACGCCGGAACAGATCGCCGAGCGGTTGCGCTCCGCCGGCTGAGTCGAGGACTCTCAGCATGCCCCGTGTGGGTTTGCCGTAGGTCGATGGTGGGAACACTCATGTCTGTCGCACAGGTGTGACTCAGCGAGCTCTCAGGACAATGACGCAGGATGAGGGCATGACCGACAACGACCGCACTCCCCAACAACCCGAGTCGGGTGGTGAGTATCCCGGTGTGTCCGGGCAGCCGTACGGGCAGCAAGCCGACGGGGCGGAACAGCCGTACCCCCAGTCGGAGCAGCCCGGCCAGTTCGGGCAGCCCGGGCAGTCAGGGCAGCCATACGGGCTGGGCCGGACGTCCGGCTACATGTACGGTTTCCCTGCTGGTCAGGGGGAGTACCCGGAGGCCCCGCGTTACTATCCTGGTGGCGCCGGATACCCACCGCAGCAGGACCAGACTGCGCAGCAGTTCGTCACGCCCCAGTATCCCGCGCCGCCGCCGGTGACTCAGTCGGGGAAGCAGCACCGTCCCATCGGGAAGCTGGTCGCGATGTGTACCGCACTCGCGTTGGTGGTCGGTGGCGTCGCGGGCGGCGTCGGTGGTTATTTCGCGGGCGGGGGGTCCGGGAGTGCCGCCAGCGGGACTTCGTTGGACTCCGTACCCGCCAAGGAAGATTCGCCCGCGCCGGAGGGCTCTACCGAGGCGGTCGTGAACAACGTGATGCCGAGCGTGGTGCAGGTGAAGGTCGCGACGCCGCGCGGCATGGGCAGCGGATCCGGTTTCGTCATCAGTGCGGACGGCTACATCGTGTCCAACAACCACGTTGTCGCTCCCGCCGCCAAGGGCGGAGGCAAGATCGTGGTGAAGTTCTCCAACGGGAAGAAGAGCGAAGCCAAGATTGTGGGGCGGGATCCGACCACGGATATCGCCGTGATCAAGGCTGAGGGCGTCGACGGTCTGAAGCCCGCGGAACTGGGGCGCTCGGCGAATCTCGATGTCGGCCAGAGTGTCGTGGCTATCGGTTCGCCCTTCCGGCTTTCGGGCACTGTCACCCAGGGGATTGTCAGCGCCATGCACCGTCCGGTGCGCTCCGGCGGCAGTGAGGGCGAGCTCGCGACCGTGATGGATGCGATCCAGACGGACGCGGCGATCAACCCGGGTAACTCCGGTGGGCCCTTGGTCAACATGAACGGCCAGGTGATCGGGATCAACTCCGCGATCTACAGCCCGGGAGCGGGTGCCTCCTCCGGTGGCTCCGGGGCCGGTAACGTCGGCATCGGTTTCGCCATCCCGATCGACCAGGCGCGCCGCACGGCCAACGAGATCATCAAGGAGGGCCACGCCACCCAGACCTACCTCGGTGCGACGGTCCGCAACGCCACTAAGAAGCGCGGTGGGGGTGCTTACATCGTTGAGGTGACCGGGAAGCCCGCCAAGGAGGCGGGGCTGGAGCACGGGGATGTCGTCGTCAAGATCGAGGATCGTGCGACCGACACGATCGATACGCTGATCGCCGCGATACGGACGAAGGCGCCCGGCACGAACGTCACGTTGACTTTGCAGGACGGTAGCACCGTCGAGGTGGAGCTCGGTGGTAAACCGATCGAAGTGTGCTGAGCGGAGCGGCGCGTTACGCTGAGTGTTCGCCTTCTCACAAATATGAGTGACCCTCGCGTAAGGCAACCGGGTGTTGTACCCTCTTCTGGGTGAGATGCCTCGACGCTATGACTACCAAGTAGTAACACTGTGTGGCTGACTGTCAGTCAGGGATCGGCGACGAGCAACGAGGCAACACGGTCACCTGCCGTTCGGAAAGGTCGAAGACCCTGTGCGGATGTTACTGCGCAACTGGCGCCGGCGTGTGTCGCTGCGTACCCGCGTCCTGACGATGGCGCTGGTGCCGAGCATCGCACTCTTGCTCGGCGGTGTGATCCTGGCGAGCTTCTTGATTGTGGGCGCGGTCCACTCGCGGTCGATGGCCACGGCGGTCGACAACGCGAGCCCCGAGGGACGTGCGTTCTTCCAAGCGGTACGACAGGAACGCAGCGTGACGCTGCGCGCGCTCTCCGAACAGGAAGTGAGCGAGGCTGCGCTGCAGAAGGCACGCAAGAACCTCAGCAACACCACCGACGAGTTGTTCAGCAAACTCCGTGACCAGCTCAGCCCGGTCGCGCCGGAGAGTGTGCAGGAGAGTATCGCTCGCGACGAGGCGAATCTCGCCAAGCTCGACGAGATCCGCAACCGTGTCGACGCCGGCGACATCGAACTGACCGAGGCGTACTCGTACTACAACAAACTCATGGACGAGTTCGCCTTCGGCCTCACCGCGCTGGCGAAGGACTTCGACGACGCGGAGATCGCCTACCTTCGCCTCAAGGCGATGCCGCTGTTCCTCGCCGCGGACGAACTGTCTCGCGCACACGCGTTCGCCGCGGCAGCCATGTCCTCGGGCGGTATGACCGAGGAACAGTTCCGGGTGTTCGCCGACGAGGTCGGCGCCTACCGGGAGAACCTCAGTGCGACCGAGCCGAGCATGCTGCCCGAGGTCCGGTCGCGTTACGAGAAACTTCGCAACAGTGACAGCTGGGAAAACGTCACCAAAGTCGAGAACGCCATCCTCACGGGCTCGTCGGATCTGCCGATGCCGCCGGACGAGTGGCAGCAGTCCGTCACGAAGGTCGGCAAAACCATCGGCTCGATGTACTTCGCACAGAGCGGCTACGCCACGGACCTCTCGTTGCAGCGCACCGGCGACACGTTGACCTGGTCGATCGTCGGTGGCAGTGCTGCCGTCCTCTTCGGTGTCGGCGTGTTCGTCATCGCGCTGCGTTCGGCGAACAGGTTGGTCCGCAGGCTGACACGACTGCGTAGCGAGACGCTCGACATGGCCGAACAACGGTTGCCGGAACTCGTCTCCGCAGTCCGCGGTGGCGAGTACGACGAAGCCGAACTGGACGAGCTGCGGGTCGATGCCGGTACCGACGAGATCGGGCAGGTCGCGGACGCGTTCAACAAGGCGCAGCAGACCGCCATTGCCGAGGCGGTCGAGGAGGCGCGGATCCGGGAAGGCACCCGAACCGTGTTCCTGAACATCGCCCACCGCAGCCAGGTCATCGTGCATCGGCAGCTCAAGTTGCTCGACGAGGCAGAACGGAGCCAAGAGGATCCGGACCAGCTCGACATGCTGTTCCAACTCGACCATATGTCCACTCGAGCACGACGGAACGCCGAGAACCTCATCATCCTGGGTGGTAAACAACCGGGCCGGCAGTGGCGTGACCCGGTTGCCGTGGACGAACTCGTCCGTGGCGCCGTCGCCGAGACCGAGGACTACGCGCGTGTCAGTGTGGGCAGGCTTCCCGAGGCCGCCGTGCAGGGGGCCGCTGTCGGCGATGTGGTGCACCTGTTGGCCGAGCTCGTCGACAACGCCACGGCATATTCCCCACCGGAGTCGCGGGTGGAGCTGCGTGGCAACGCTGTCGGCCGGGGAATCGTGCTCGAGGTCGAGGACCAGGGGCTCGGCATCGAGCAGGAGCGCCGCGCCGAACTCAACCGGATGTTGGCCAACCCACCGGAGTTCAGCGTGATGACGTTGTCGGAGGAACCCCGGTTGGGGCTGTTTGTCGTGGCGCGGTTGGCCGGTCGTCACGGTATCAACGTCACACTCCGGGAGTCCGCCTACGGCGGTACCCGTGCGATCGTGCTGTTGCGGACCGAGCTGATCCAGTCCGAGTCGGCTGGGCCTGCGGAGGAGCCCGCCCGGAAACATGCGCAGTCGCCGCCGCCCGCGCAGCCCGCGGGGGCAGGCGCCCCCACGGTCACGGAAACCACGGGCCAGTTGAACGGACAGCTGCACGAGCAACCCGATCGTGGACCGAACGGGCACTCCGCCGAGTCGAAGCCACCGTTGCCGAGCAGACGTTCCCCGAGTCGCACGGTGAACGGGTCATCGAACCAGACGACGAACGGCTCATCGAGCCAGACCACGCGCCCGGCCGGCTCGGAGGGCCGTCATCAGAGCCCCGAACCCGCTCGGCAGCCCACCCAGCAACGGCAACAACCTCCGCAGCAGTCGCACCAGCCATCGCGCCGTGATCCGGACGCGGGTGGCACGGGGACGTCTCGCGGCGAACCCAGTGTTTTCCACGACGGCCGAGTGGGCGATTCGGCGGGACCGCAACAGGGCCTGTCGCCCGACCGGCCGCCGTTGCCGCAGCGGAGAAGACAGCAACACATCGCCCCGCAGTTGCGCGAGAACGCGTCCGAGGGTGAGGACACTCAGGCTCGCCCACCCGCTGAGGAGCCCTCACCGGAGGTCTCCCGTCATCGACTGACAGCATTCCAGCGGGGCACCCGACAGGCACGTGAACAGGAGGACACAACTCGTGAGCAGTGAACTCAACTGGTTGCTGGACGACCTGATCAAGCGGGTCGTCGGTGCGGAACGCGCAGTAGTGCTGTCCGCTGACGGGTTGTTGATCGGGCGTTCCGCCAACCTCGAGGACGGCGACGCGGAGCACTTGGCTGCGGTGGCCTCGGCGTTCCAGAGCCTGGCCATCGGCACAGGGAGGCACTTCGGTGGCGGCAACGTCCGACAGACGATGGTGGAGATGGATCATGCGTTCCTATTCGTCACGGCCGCGGGAGAGGGAGCCTGTCTCGCGTTGCTGGCTGCTGAGGACGCGGACATGGGGATGATCGCCTACGAAATGAACATGCTGGTCAAGCGGGTGGGACAGGTGCTCACCTCCGCGCCGCGTGGCGCCCCGGGAGAACAGGGTGGTGCCTACGCGCCATGAACGAACGGGGTGAGCAATGGTTCGACGACGCGGCCGGTTCACTGGCCCGGCCGTACACGGTGACGGGTGGCCGCACCCGCTCGGCCAACTACCCCCTTGACCTGATCACGCTGGTTGTCGCGATGAGCTCGCCGGAGACTCCCGTGGGCCTGGAATCGGAGCATCGTCGGATCCTGTGGTTGTGCCAGCAGCCGCTGTCGGTGGCTGAGGTCGGCGCGCGCATGGATCTGCCGCTGCCTGTGGTCAAGGTGTTGCTCTCGGACCTGATCGAGCAGCAGCACCTCATTTTCCGGTCGAGTACACAGCGTTCCGAGGCACCCGACCAACATCTACTACAGGCGGTTCTTGATGGCATCCGGAAACTCTGACGCGCAACCCGGGCCCCACGGCGGGTCGGTGGCCGCTACGGCGTTGAAAATGCTGGTAGCGGGCGGGTTCGGCGTCGGTAAGACGACGCTGGTCGGTACCCTCAGCGAGATTCCGCCACTGCGTACCGAGGAGCAGATCACCGAGGCGTCGGCCGGGGTCGACGACCTGAGTGGTGTGGAACAGAAATCGACCACGACTGTCGCACTGGACTTCGGCCGGATCACGATCCAACCGGAGCTGATCCTGTATCTGTTCGGTACCCCCGGGCAGGACCGGTTCTGGTTCATGTGGGACGAACTGGCGAACGGCGCGCTGGGGGCCGTTGTGTTGGCTGATACTCGCAGACTCGACTCGTGTTTCCCCGCGGTCGACTTCTTCGAAGGCCGCGGCGTGCCGTTCGTTGTTGGGGTCAACTGCTTCGACGGGGCGCCCCGGTACGGGACCGAGGAGGTGCGGCAGGCGCTGGATGTCGGTCCGGATGTTCCGGTGCTGCTCTGCGATGCCCGCGACCGAGAGTCATCGAAGAACCTGTTGACCACGTTGGTGGAGCATCTGTTGCGTACCGCGGCGCCGCACCAGCCGGAGATGTCGTGAACACGATGTGTGCCGCCCGGGGATCCGGGATGCTTGCCCAGCGGGGCGATTCGCCCCGCGAGGGTGGTGTGTCGGCGCGTGGCTACTAGTGTGGTTGCCATGGATCGGGACCCGATGGAACCCAGAACGGGCAGGCTCGGCCGCGCATTGGTGGTTGTTGTGGATGACCGCGCGGCGCAGGGCGAGAGTGATGACCGGTCGGGCAAGCTTGTCACAGAGCTGCTGGAGGAAACCGGTTTCATCGTGGACGGCAGTGTCGTCGTCGCGGCGGAGCCGGTGGCTATCCGCAACGCGCTGAACACCGCGGTGATCGGTGGCGCCGACCTCGTGGCCACGATCGGCGGGACCGGGGTCTCGCCACGCGATGTGACGCCGGATGCCACAGCGGGTGTGTTGGACAGGCCGGTACCCGGTATCGCCGAGGCACTCCGCTCGTCGGGGCTGGCCGCCGGTGCGGTCGACGCCGGAATCTCACGTGGGCTCGTGGGAGTGTCGGGAAGTACCCTGGTGGTGAACCTGGCGGGATCACGCGCGGCCCTGCGTGACGGGCTGGCAACGTTGTCCGCCCTCGTTCCGCATGTCATCGACGAACTCTCCGGCATGCAGGACACCTGAGAGCAGAACCACGACCGGGTGAGCAAGGATGAGCCAACAACGACCGTCGGCTGACACCGATCGGAAGCGGCGACGTGTCGACGAGGTGTTCGGTGAACTTCTTCCGGACGTGACATCGGACGAACGGGGCATACATGACGAAGGGGCCACGACGGATCAGTGGTATCTGGAGAACCGGCCCCCGCATCACGAACGGTGATGCACCGGGGTGTTCCGCGCGGCATCGATCGGCTCGGGCTCAGCCTCGGGGTCAGCTCAGCGTCACCGTGACGGGCTGATGCAAGGCGGCCGCCGCCAGTCCCGTTGCGGCGTCGGCGGACACGCCCAGCAGAACCAGTGGGCCACCGTCGGCGCCCGACGAGTACTGCGCGTCGGCGGGATCGTCGGCGACGGTGAGTACGGTTACGTCGCTGGCGAGTTCGCGCCCCTGGTCGGAGTCCTCCCCCAGGGTGACCACATCGACTTCGGTGCCCGGTTCGAGCAGCTGCGCCACCCCCGCGTCGGCGAGCCGGATCGGCACCGTCACTGTCCCGGCGCGGCCGGATTCATGGCTCACGAGTCGTGTTGTGGTGATCGTTTCGCCACTCGCGACGGAGCCGCTGACGGTGCCGCCGACCAACTCCGCGGGATCCTCGACGGCTCTGTCGGGACGGAGGTCACCCGGGAACCGGACCACCCGCAGATCAGTGGACCGCAACGTTTCTCCCGAGGGGATGGCACGCGTGGCGACCACGGTGGGAGTTCCCGCCGGTTCGGCGACAGCACCATCGGTCACCGCGAGCGCCACTGCGCTGAGTAACAGTGCCGCCGCAAGTGCACGTCGCGTTCTCCGGGCGACCTTGCCGTGCAGCATCACCGGCACCAGGCGTGTCCATGTTTGTTCCCACCTCACGCGACCAACCCCACATGCTCGTCGGACCGGTGGCGTTTCCACCGGTCAGCTCCGAGGCTAGGCAGTGCGTGGGGGGCGGGCCGGCGGGCTGGACGCGTGTTGTGGACAACCCGTGCGGTGTGGACAGGAAGGCGTCAAGAAGCGTTCGAGGTGGCTGTGGCGGTACCGGAACCGCTGCTCGCCGTGGACTCGGACGAGCCGGAACTCGACTGACCGGAGTCGGACTGGCTCGTGCCCGAGCCGCTCGAATCGCCGGTGCCCGAACTGCTGTCCGAGGTGTCCGCGGTACTTCCCGCGCCGGCGGTGTTGGCGGTGCTGTCAGCGGTGCTTTCGGCGGCTCGGGAGTCGTTACGGTAAAAACCGCTGCCTTTGAAGACCACCCCTACCGATCCGTAGAGCTTCCGCAGCGTTCCGGAACACTCCGGACACTCGGTCAGATTCTCGTCGGAAAACGACTGCACAGCGTCGAACTGGTGACCGCAGGTCTTGCAAGCGTATTCGTAGGTGGGCACGTACCTTTCCTATCTCTCTAGCACTCCCCTTGCCGGAGTGCTAATACTATTGTGCGCGCGGCGGTTACCGCGGTGCAAACACCTCCTGCACGCGGCGAGTGCAGTCGGAGACCTGGGAGATCAGTCGGAGAGCGACGCCTCCGAGGGGCGGAACAATCCCTGTGTGGGAGTGAGCACCGAGGTCATACGGACATCATGCGGTTGCGCCGGAAGTTCGGGGACCAGTTCTGTGTCGCGAATCACCGCGGCCAGTTCGGTTTCGGGAGAAGCGTGTGCGAGCGAACGGTCGTAGAATCCCGCGCCACGTCCGAGGCGTACTCCTTGCCGGTCCGCAGCCAGTGCCGGGACCAGCACCAAATCGGCCTCGACGATCGCGCCGGTCCCGCGCCGTGTTCCGGTCGGTTCGAGGACCCCGCGGAAGCGCCCGGGCGCCAACGACGTGGCGCCCTCGTAGTCGGCCCAGTCCAGCGGGCCCGGCTCGTCCGGGACGAGCGGCAGCAGCACACGCGCGCCGGCCCCCCGCAACGCGTCCAGCACCCCGAGCGATCCCGGTTCCGAACCGAACGGCACATAGCAGCACACCGTGGTGGGCTGCAGATTCCGCATGATCATCGTGACGTGTTCGCCGAGTGCGGCGGCTTCGGCGACCTGCTGTTGCACGGAGACCTCCGCCCGCTGCTGTGCTAACCGGGTCCGCCACTGTTTCTTGTCCATCGGCTCCATACCGGCAGATTATCCATGCCGACTGCTGCCACCCCGGGCGGTGTTCGCAGCCTGTGGTCGACAGGCTAGGTAAGCTGTCCACCCATGACGGGTGACACGAGTGAGCACACGAACTTCGGTTGTCGTACGGCGATCGTCCCCGCGGCGGGGCTCGGTACGCGATTCCTCCCCACGACCAAATCGGTGCCCAAGGAGCTGCTGCCGGTGGTGGACACTCCGGGAATCGAGATGGTCGCCGCGGAGGCCGCGGAAGCCGGTGCGCAACGACTGTTCGTCGTCACCTCTCCCGACAAGGAGTCCGTGACCGGGTACTTCGATTCCGCGCCCGAGCTGGAAGACACGTTGACCCGCAAGGGTAAGGACGAGCTGCTGCGGAAGGTACGCAGAGCCCCCGGGTTACTGGACGTCCGTAGCGTGCTGCAGCAGGAGGCGCTCGGGCTCGGCCACGCGGTGGCGCAGGCCCGCCCCGAACTCGGCCCCGACGATGATGCCGTCGCGGTGCTGTTGCCGGATGACCTGGTGTTGCCGACCGGGGTGCTCGAAAGGATGCTGGCGGTTCGACGCGACTACGGCGGTAGCGTGCTCTGTGCCTTCGACGTCGCCGCCGAGGACGTCTCTTCCTACGGCATCTTCGAGGTGACCGACACCGCCGACGCGGACGTCAAACGCGTGCACGGCATGGTGGAGAAACCCGACCCCGACCAGGCGCCGTCGTCACATGCCGCCGCAGGACGTTATGTGCTCGACAGCGTCGTGTTCGACGCCCTCGACGAGATCACTCCGGGAGCGGGCGGTGAGCTTCAGTTGACCGATGCCGTGGCATTGTTGATCGAGCGGGGGCACCCGGTACACGTCGTCGTGCATCGTGGCGTTCGCCACGATTTGGGCACGCCGGGTGGGTTGCTCCGCGCAGCGGTCGACTTCGCCCTTGATGATCCGGAGTACGGACCGCCGTTGCGTTCCTGGCTCTCCGAACGGATTGGGTTGAACCGATGAGCTTTCCCGATACGGACACGCAGGTCACTGCGTACGAAAAGCAGCATGACGAATTCCGCTCGGTTGATGCCCAACTGGCGCGAGTGCTCGATGCCACGGTGCGGCCACGTCCGGTTCGCGTGGCGATTTCCGAGGCACAAGGGTTGCTGTGTGCCGAGGAGGTCGTGGCGGAACAGGCGCTGCCGGGGTTCGACCAGGCCGCGATCGACGGCTACGCGCTGCGGAGTGTCGATGTGCGCGGTGCGGCGGAGGAGCCGGTGACGCTGCCCGTGGTCGGCGATATCGCGGCGGGGTCGCGGCAGCCCCGGAGGCTGCAGCCGGGGCAGGCCGTGTGGGTGGCGACCGGTGCGCCGCTGCCGACACTCGCCGACGCGGTGGTGCCTGTCGCGCACACCGACGGTAATCACGCGAACGTCACCGTGAGTCACGCGGTCCAGTCGGCCGAGTACGTGCGCCGTACCGGTGAGGACGTGCAGACCGGCGACGTCGCCGTACGGGAGGGCACCACGATCGGTGCGGCGCAGGTGGGACTGCTCGCGGCGGTGGGACGCTCCAAGGTGTTGGCCTATCCACGGCCTCGGGTGTCGATCGTCTGTGTCGGCGACGAGCTGGTCGATATCGACCGGAGTCCTGCGGTCGGACAGGTGTACGACGTCAACTCCTACGCACTGGCGGGGGCGGCGCGCGACGCGGGTGCCGAGGTGTCCCGGGTCGGTATCGTGTCGAGTGACCCGCGGACGTTGCGGGAGACGGTCGAGGGCAGACTCCTGATGGCCGAGATCGTGATTGTCGTCGGCGGTGCCGGCGGCACCGCGGGTGAGGGGGTCCACGCGTGTCTGAGCGAGCTCGGCACCATCGACACCACCCGCGTCGCGATGCACCCCGGTTCGGCGCAGGGCTTCGGTGCGCTCGGACCGGACGAAGTGCCGACCTTCCTGTTGCCGAGTAATCCGATGAGTGCGCTCGTGGTGTTCGAGGTGTTCATCCGGCCGCTGATCAGAGCCGCGCGTGGCATTCGGAATCCGCAGCGCAGAGTGGTGCAGGCCAAGTTGCTGTCGCCGGTGGGTTCGGCCCCGTCGCGGCAGGGTTTTCTGCGTGGGCAGCTGTTACGCGACGAGAAGACCGGTGAGTATCTTGTGCAGCCACTGGTGACGTCGGGAACCCATCTGTTGGCCTCGTTGGCCGAGGCGAACTGTCTGATCACCGTGCCCTCGGAAGTGACCGAAGTGACCGTGGGTGAGCAGGTTAGTGTCACGTTCCTTGCGCAGCGCGTCTGAATCCCGCGGGCCACAACGACACGCGTGATGCGCGTTCCGGCCGCGATCTTTCCGTGATCGGGGAGTGTGTTGGTGGGATGCACGTTGTTGCTCTGTGTGGGGAAGTCGAACAAGGTGGTGCCACCCAGGTGCCCGCGCCGATCGCGGCAACCGCCGACGCCACGGTGATCGGCACGCGCAGCACCGGCCCGGATCTCGCTGGGTCCGTCACGGGTGTTCGTGGGCTGTGCCGACTGCACGCCGGAGATGTGCTCGGCCTGCTCAAGCATGTGGTGGATGGTCCGTTGGCCGTCGTCCGAGTTGAGATCGACCGTCACCGATTTCTTCCCGCGATTGATCGCGAGGTAGTAGGTGGCATCGTCGTCGACGAAAGGGCCCCAGGTGCGGGTCGGATCGCCACCGTCGGGGTGTTCCACTTTCGTGACCGCGGCACCGAGATCAGCAAGTGACATCGTCGCGTACGGGCCCGCGAGGATCTTCGACAGGTCCAGTACTTTCACTCCTGCCAATGGCGAGGGGCCGAGCGTTCGGAATGCAGCTTCGGAACCTCTGCCGGAAACCGTTCTCGAGCTGACCGACCTGAATGGCGTGAGCCCCATGCAGAGTGATTTCGCCGCTCGGCACCGAACGGGTGCCGAGTTTGTCTTTGAGCCGATCGATCGTGTACTCGTTCAAGCTTCCGTCCGACAGTCGTCGGGGGAGTAGGAACATGCCGATACCACGGGAAGAATCGTCCTCACCCCCGGGGAAGCGGGCGAGTGTGAGCACGACGTCGGCATCCGGGTTGGATGCGAATCACTTGCGTCCCCTCAGTCGCCACCCGTCTCCGTCACGTTCGGCGCGGATCTCGGTGCCGGCGTCGGTGTCGCCGTGGTGGTCGCGTCGACGACTCGGTTAGCGATGGACGGTGTGGCCTACATTCCCATCAGCGATAGTCCGATATTACCGATCGCTCTGGCATGGCGGCGAGACAACGCGCCACCCACAGTGCGACGGGTGGTCGAAACCTTCCGCGAAGCCGCGGACGTCACCTGAGAATGCGCGACGATCACAGCCGTCGCAGCCGAGTGCCCGTGTCTGGGATGCTGCGCCGAACACCCTGACATTGGCCTGGTGAGAGGGATCGTTGGGAGGTTGGGCCCTGCTCAGGCCTGCGCGGTGAGGGTGCCGTGGAAGCCGCGGATGTGGGATTCCACCGTGTCGGCGGCCTTCTCCGATTCGCCCTGGGAGATCAGTTGCAGGATCTCGCGGTGTTCTTGCTGCAGCGAGGTTTTGACGCTGGGCCAGTTCTCGATGCTTTCCATGGCGGGCAGCAGCAGTGGCCGCACCGATTCCCGTACTGCCGAGGTCAGTGTGCGGGTGAGCTCGTTCCCGCAACAGCGGGCGAGTTCGATGTGGAACTGGGAGTCGAGGTCGTTGTAGTCGGCGATGGACTGCTCGGGCTCGTCCATGGTGTCGAGCAGTTTCCGCGCGGGGTCGAGATCGGTGGTTGCGGCGTTCCGTGCGGCCTCGGAGACGTTGGTGCGTTCCAGCATGATGCGAGTTTCGAGGGTGTTGCTGACGCTGTAGCTGCCCAGCGAGAGGTGCATCCGCAGGATGCTGCTGACGGCGCCGTCCGGGCTCGGGACGATCGTCGCCCCGGCATCCGGGCCGCGACCCGTTTGTGCCACGAGCACTCCGAAAGCCTCCAGGACACGCAGTGCCTCGCGGATCGCGGAGCGGCTGACTCCGAGTGCCGCGGCGAGGCGACGTTCCGGAGGTAGCTGCTCGCCCGCCTGGAGTTCCCCGGCGAGAATTCGTTGCTCGATGCGTTCGATGACGAGTTCGTGTGTCCGTGCCTGGCGGATCGGTTCCCACCCTGTCATGGTCCGCCCTTCCGCCGCCGCTCCTGTGGCCGTGCCATGTTCGATTCAGACCTTCTTGTCATCCAGGATGCCTCCATTGTAAGTTATCCCACCACAGTGTGGTCGGACCACTGAAAGGTAACCTCATGGAGGACGCCGAGAACACGTTCAGTCAAATTCTGGATCCGGTGGGCAGCGTTCTGGGGAGTACGTTGCTGGCGTTGGTGCCGGTGGCGGTGTTGTTGTTGCTGCTGGCGGTGTTCCGGATGAGTGCGTGGAAGACCGTCATCATCGGCGCGGTCGTGACCATTCTCCTGGCCATCTTGGTGTGGCAAGCCCCCGTCGGCGGCACGTTGTCGGCCTACGGGCTCGGCGCGGCGACCGGTGTGTGGGCGATCGACTGGATCGTGTTTTGGGGCGTGATCATCTACAACACGCTGGTGGCCACCGGGGCGTTCGACGCGCTCAAACGGTGGCTGGTGGCCCGTGCGACCGCGGACATCCGGGTGCAGACGCTGCTGATCGCGTGGGCGTTCGGAGCGCTGTTGGAGGGCCTGGTCGGGTTCGGTTATCCGTGGGCGGTGGTCGCGCCGCTACTGGTCGGGTTCGGCCTGATCGACATCGCCGCGATCCGGGTCGCGGCGCTGGCGAACAACGCGCCGGTGGCTTTCGGCGCGCTGGGCGCGCCGATCATCGGGTTGTCGGCGGTGACCGGTCTGCCGTTGTTCGAACTGTCGGCCTCCATCGGCAAGATGGTGGCCGTGCTGGCGCTGGCGCCCCCGTGGATTCTGATCTACCTGGTCTCCGGCAAGCGGGGCGTGAAAACCGGGTGGCCGCTGGCGCTGGTGGGTTCGTTGGGATTCATCGCGGGCCAGCTGCCCACTTCCCAGTTCCTGGGGCCGTACCTGCCGGACGTGGTGGGGTCGCTGGTGTGCTTCGCCGCGTTGCTGGTGCTGCTGAGGTTCTGGCGTCCGAAGCCGACACTCGGTTTCGGCGGTGTCGAGCTGACCGACGACCAAGTCGAGGCGGAGCTCGCGTCGCGTAGTAGTGAGGGACCGGACGATCCTGCCGTGTCCACCGGTTCGGCACGGCGGGCACTGTTGCCCTTCGGGATTCTCGTGGTCGTGGTGGTCGCATGGACCGGACCGTGGTCCGGGTTGACGGACTGGGTGCCGTTCGAGCCAGCGGTGCAGGCGATGTCCTCGCTGTCGGGAGAGGTGCAGGCCATCTCGTTCGAGTTCGCCCCGCTCGTGGCAGGCACCGCGATCCTGGCGAGTTGGCTACTGATCACCGCCTACCTGCGCCCGCAGCGGTCACAATTGCGGCGGGTGTTCCGTGACGCGGGCAAACAGATGTGGGGTGCGTTGCTGGTCGGCCCGTTGATCTTCGGGCTGGCCCAGGTGTTCAACTACTCCGGCATGGCCGACTCCATGGCCAACGGGTTCGCCAAGGTCGGCGTGGTGTTCGTCGTGCTGGCACCGATACTGGGCTGGATCGCGGTCGCACTGTCGGGCAGCAACACCACGGCGAACGCCGTGTTCGGCCAGTTCCAGCTCTCGGTGGCCCATTTGGTGGGCGCGCCGGCGCTGCTGTTCCCGTCGCTGAACTCGCTGGGTGCCGAGGTCGGCAAGCCGGTGGCGCCGCAGACTGCCAGTGTGGGTGTGTCGACGACGAAGCTCGTGCGCAACGAGGGTGAAGTCATCCGTTACAACCTGGTCTGGACACTGATCATTCTGGCGTATCTGGTGGTGATCGGGTTGCTGTTCTCCTTTGCGCTCCCGGGGACGATGAACCTGTAACGCCACCACGGAAGAGAGGGAGATCGTGAAGATCGAACGTCGCATGCCACGCTACCGTGACCTCGCGCCGCTGATGCGGCTCAAGAAACCCCAGCTGCGGTTGCGTGACCGCAGACTGGCCGGCGTCGCGAACATGTACGACCTGCGGCGCATCGCCAAACGGGTGACCCCGCGGGCAGCGTTCGACTACACCGACGGCGCCGCCGAGGGCGAAATCTCACTCGGCAGAGCCCGGCAGGCATTCCAGGACATCGAGTTCCACCCTGAGGTGCTCAAGGACGTGTCCCGTGTGGACACGGGACGGGAGGTTCTCGGTGAGCGGTCGGCGTTGCCGTTCGGGATCGCGCCGACAGGCTTCACTCGCATGATGCAGACCGAGGGCGAGCGTGCCGGCGCGACCGCCGCGGAGGCCGCCGGAATCCCGTTCACTCTGTCCACAATGGGAACCCAGTCGATCGAGGACGTGGCCGCTGCCGCGCCGAACGGGCGCAACTGGTTCCAGCTCTACATGTGGAAGGACCGGGAGAGTTCGCTCGCCCTGGTAGACCGTGCCGCCACGGCCGGATACGACACCCTGTTGGTCACCGTCGACACGCCCGTGGGTGGTGCGCGACTGCGCGACGTGCGCAACGGGTTGACGATCCCACCCGCGCTGACACCGAAGACGATCCTCAATGCGATTCCGCGACCGGCATGGTGGTTCAACTTCCTGACCACCGAGCCGCTCTCGTTCGCCTCCCTGGACCGCTGGTCGGGCACTGTGTCCCAGCTCATCGACACCATGTTCGATCCGAGCGTGACGCAGCAGGAGCTGCGGTTCATCCGCAACCAGTGGCAGGGCAAACTCGTCGTGAAGGGCATCCAGTCGGTCGCCGACGCGCGGATGGCCGTCGACCTCGGTGCCGACGCCGTGCTGTTGTCCAACCACGGCGGACGCCAGCTCGACCGCGCGCCCGTGCCGTTCCACCTGTTGCCGCATGTCGCCGCCGAGGTCGGCAGTGAGACCGAGGTGCTGCTCGACACCGGCATCATGAACGGCGCCGACATCGTCGCGGCCATCGCGATGGGGGCGCGGTTCACCCTGATCGGCCGCGCCTACCTGTACGGGCTCATGGCAGGCGGCCGTGAGGGGGTCGACCGCGCCATCGAGTTGCTGCACGGCGAGATCGCGCGCACCATGCAACTGCTCGGCGTCGCCTCCCTCGACGAGCTCGTCCCGGGCCACGTCACCCAATTGGAACGGATGAGCCCCGTGACACCCCACTGAACACCACGAGCCGGACCGCTCCATCAGGGAGGACGTGACAGTGTTCTCCGCCCGGTGCGGGCGGGCTCGACCCCGATCGCACCGGGCTGCACCCTGGAGACATGGCGCGTGTGGTGACGGGGGAATCAGTGTTGCAGCGGGCGGTGCGCATGCTGTCCGCGTTCTCGCCCGACGAGCCGGTGTTGACGGTCAGTCAGATCGCTGCCCGTAGCGAGCTGCACCCGGCGACCGCGTCTCGGCTGGTTGCCGAGATGGTGCGGCTGGGTCTGCTGGAGCGGGACAATGACCGCAGGGTTCACGTGGGAATGCGGTTGTGGGAACTCGGTGCGCGGGCCGCGCCGACCCGGGATCTGCGGGAGACCGCGCTGCCGTTCCTGGAGGATCTGCATGCGGTACTCGGTCATCATGTGCAACTCGGGGTCCGGGAAGGCACCGAGGTGATCTTCGTGGAACGACTCAGCACCCCCGGATCCGTACTCAACTATGCGCGGGTCGCGAGCAGGTTGCCGCTGCACGTGTCCTCCTCCGGAATGGTGCTGCTGGCCGACGCTCCGGGGGAGCTGCTGGAACGTGTGCTGGCCGGGACGTTGTCGCCCTACACCGAACGCACCGTTACCGAAGCGGACCGACTGCGTGGCCTCGTTACACATGTGCGCAAGCAGGGGTATGCGTGCAACTACGGGCACGTGAACGCGGAGGCAGCCGGGATTGCCGCCCCGGTGCGGGACGGTTCCGGCGCGGTCGTCGCCGCGGTCTCCGCGATCGTGCCGAACGATTCGGCCGCACGGTCCTGGATTCCGGTGCTGCGCACGACAGCCCGCGGGGTGTCTCGCGCATTGTCTTCTCAATAATTGAAACTCGCCTTCCGATGTGTTCACCTACGACGCATGCTCGGCGCACAACCGTTGCGCGTGTAGCGCCGTGAGCCCCTGCCGAAAGGAATGCCGTCTCGTGCGTACCCAGGTCGCGATCATCGGAGCCGGACCAGCCGGGTTGTTGCTGTCCCAACTGCTGGAGCTCGACGGTATCGACTCGGTGTTGATCGAGCGCCAGAGCGCTGCGCACGTCGCCGGCCGTATCCGTGCGGGCATCCTCGAAGCCTCCAGCGTCGGGGTGCTGTCCGAGGCAGGGGTCGCGGATCGGATGGCCACCGAGGGGATGGAGCATCCCGGTATCTACCTGCAATGGCCCGAGCAGCGGATCCATCTCGACTTCGCCGAGCTCGCGGGCAGGTCAGTGTGGGTGTACGGGCAGACGGAGGTCACCCGGGACCTGATGGCCGCGCGGGAGAAGGCGGGCCGGGCTGCGTTCTACGAGGCGAGTGAGGTCACGCCCGCGGGGATCGAGGACGAGCGCCCGCACGTGTCGTTCGTCGACGCGGATGGCAACGTCCAACACGTCGACGCCGACGCGGTTGTCGGTTGCGACGGCTATCACGGCCCCACGCGGCAGGCGTTCCCCAGCGAGAGCAGGAGCACCTGGGAGCGGAACTACCCGTTCGCCTGGCTCGGAGTGCTCGCCGACGTCGCCCCATCCACCGACGATCTGATCTACGCGTGGCATCCGGACGGGTTCGCGCTGCACAGCATGCGTTCCCGCGAGGTCAGCCGCCTGTACCTGCAGGTGTCGCCGGAGGAGGACATCGCCGCGTGGGACGACGACCGGATCTGGCAGGCGTTGGCAACCCGGCTCGGTGAGGGCAGGGACTGGACCCTGCATACCGGTCCGATTCGGGAGAAGAGCGTGCTGCCGATGCGCAGCTTCGTGTCCTCGCCGATGCAGTACGGTCGGTTCTTCCTCGCCGGGGACGCCGCCCACATCGTGCCGCCCACCGGGGCGAAGGGGCTGAACCTCGCTGTCGCCGACGTCGCCCTGTTGCGCACTGCGCTCGTCGCCTGGCTGGCGCAGGGACGGCAGGAATTGGCCAACGCATATTCGGACACGGCGCTGCGCCGAGTCTGGCGGGCCACCCACTTCTCCTGGTGGATGACGACCACGTTGCACCGGCACGGCGACGAGTTCGACGCGCAACTGCAACTGTCCCAACTGCGCAGGCTCGCGGCATCCACTCCGGCCGCGACCGAGCTGGCGCAGAACTACGCCGGCCTGCCGATCGGCTACTGACCGAACAACGGGCCGCGCCTGTTCCCGGTGTCCGACGTCGGCCGGGATCGTGGTATCCGCCGGTCCGTCCGAACGTAGGCGCGAGAACGAACTCGGCCAGCACATCCGTCTCGAACTCCGCGAGCTCTTCCGGCCTCGCCTCCGACCACTGTTCGCGCAGGTTCCGCACCGCAGCCGGTGGCAGCCCCCGGCCTCCTCGCCGTCACCGGAACACTGCTCGACCGAGGTGAGACCGTTCCGGAACACCCGAGGAACGAGCGCAGCGGGATCCGGATACAGAGATCACTCCGAACGCCTTGTTCCCGGTGGCAACAGATCCTGACTGCTCCGGCGAGGAACCACTGAACTCACGGTGTGCCGCACACTAGTACCATTTCCGCGTCGAACCGCCCGAGTTGGGAGACGTGTTGCCGCCACCGGTGTCGTCGGGATCCTCGTTGCCCGAGCAACGGCATCCTGGGTGGCCCGCCAAGCTCGGGCCGCTCGGCGTTCGCGCGGGGACGCTGGCGCTGCGTCCGGTGCGGCTGGGGGACGCGTGGGCGTGGAGTCGGATCCGTATCCGTGATCGTGAGTATCTCCAGGAGTGGGAACCGACGGGCGTGGGCAGTTGGGACGATCGGAACGTGCCGCTGGCCTGGCCGTCGCAGTGGTCGACGTTGCGGGGGTTGGCACGCCGTGGCCAGTGTCTGCCGTTCAGCATCCTGGTCGACGGGGTGTTCGTCGGGCAACTCACGCTCGGCAACGTGATCCGTGCGTCGTTGCGATCCGCGTGGGTGGGTTACTGGGTGTCGGCCGAGTTGGCAGGTGGTGGTGTGGCGACAGGGGCAGTCGCGCTCGCCGTGGATCACGCGTTCGGCCCGGGCCGGCTTCACCGGTTGGAGGCGACGGTGCGGCCGGAGAACCGCGCGAGCATTCGGGTGTTGGACAAGGCCGGCTTCCGCGAGGAGGGCCTGTTCCGACGTTATCTCAACGTCGCCGGTGATTGGCGCGATCATCTGTGTTACGCATTGACCAGCGAGGAGCTCGACAAGGGTCTCGTCGATCGGATGCTTGCGGCTGGCCACGTCCGGCGGGTGTGATGTCTGTCGGCGGCAGTGGATCTTACCTGACCGAGTGACGCACTTTGCTCTTTTGCCCGGCGCGCCTGCGTGGTTTCTGGTACCGATGTGGTTAACGTGGTGACAGAAATGCAACCCGGGGGTGAGGGAGATGCCAAGCTCGTTGATCATTGTCGCGCTCGCCGCGGCATGGCTTGTCGTTCTCGTTCCGATGGTCGCCCGCAACAG
>Ga0079226_10000556_pt1 | contig 26508 bp, 27 predicted proteins | sample Poulit2014_FD_76345 | JGI IMG/M metagenome (GOLD analysis project Ga0079226, IMG submission 76345) | Agricultural soil microbial communities from Georgia to study Nitrogen management - Poultry litter 2014 | ecosystem: Environmental > Terrestrial > Soil > Agricultural land | place: USA: Georgia...
GCCGGAAATCACCCAGCCAGCCGGCGCTGTCAATTATTCCCTGAATCATTACTCAGACCCTGGCGCCGCTTTTTACAGCGCTGTCGTCATGATCGGCCCCGGCCTGGCCGGAACCATTGCTTTCGCCGTTGCCGCTGCGGTCGAGTATCTGCAGAAGGCGGCTGCGCGACACCGTGCCGCAGTAGCGCTGGTTCTCATCAACCACGGGAACCGGTATGGCGCTTTCCGCCAGCCGGCCAATCAGTTCATCAAGCAGGCTGTCGGGCGCTATTGCCTCGACAGGCTCAAAGGCATCGCGAAACACCGACTTGCCCGGACTGCTGACGGTGCGCGCCAGCCGCCGGGCCGAAACCATGCCTTCGTACTTGCCGTCGGAGCCAATGACAACCGCGTGATTGCGGTCGTGGCGGCGCATGCTTTCCAGCGCCGCCCGCACGCCCATGCCCGGGCGCTCGAACACGGTGACCTGCTGCCGATCCATGATGTCGCCGGCGGTAAACACGCGCGCCACGTCCACGCCGTAAAAAAACGAGCGGACATAGTCGTTGGCTGGGCCGGTCACAATTTCCTCGGGCGTGCCCACCTGCACCACCTTGCCGTCCTGCATGATGGCCACCCGGTCGCCGATGCGCATGGCCTCATCGAGATCATGTGAGATGAACACAATGGTTCTGGCCCGCTGTCGGTGCAGTTCCAGAAGCTCATCCTGCATTTCGGTGCGAATCAGCGGGTCCAGGGCAGAAAATGCCTCGTCCATCAGCAAAATGGACGGATCGGTGGCCAACGCGCGCGCCAGGCCGACGCGCTGCTGCATGCCGCCCGACAGCTCGTCGGGATAGCTGTCCGCATTGTCGCCCAGACCCACCTGGGCCAGCGCATTGAGCGCATGCGTCCGGCGCTCGGCGCGACCCATGCCCGACACCTCCAGCCCAAATGCGGCATTGTCGGCCACCGTGCGGTGAGGCATGAGGGCAAAGGACTGAAAGACCATGCCAAGCTCGCGCCGGCGCAGCTCGATAAGCTGACGCTGGCTCATTTTTGTAATGTCCCGGCCGCGGATGCGAATGCTGCCGCGCGTGGGCTCCACCAGGCGGTTGAGCATGCGCACCAGCGTGGATTTGCCCGAGCCCGACAGGCCCATGATGACAAACACCTCGCCCGGCCTGGTCGACAGCGTGGCGTCGCTGACGCCAACGGTCTGACCGGTTCTCCTGAATATTTCCGCCTTGCTCCAACCCCGGTTGATCAATGGCCAGGCTGAATCGGGATAAGAGCCAAATATCTTGTACAGGCCCGCGACTTCAATAATCGGGCTTTCGTCCATTGCGAACGCGAATATCCGATGAATATGTGCCTTTCAACCTAACCGACCTTGATGCCGGGTTGCAAACGGGCGCAGGCAAAAACCCCTGTTCAGCGCTTGCGAACCAGCGTCAGCCCGTCACCAATCGGAACCAGGGAAACGTCGACACGCTCCCGCTTGTACAGATATCTGTTGAAGCTCCGGATGGCCTCGGTGCCCGCGCTGGTATCAGCCGCATCAACCACCCGGCCGCTCCACAGGGTATTGTCGAGCATGATCAGCCCGCCGGGGCGCACCAGCTCGTGGCAGCGCTCAAAATAGTCGATATAGCGCTCCTTGTCGGCATCAATGAACGCCAGGTCGAAACTTTCTTCCGCGCCGGATGCCAGCAGGGTTTCCAGCGTTTCAAGCGCGGGGCGCAGCTCCAGCCGAATGCGCTCGGCCACGCCGGCCTGGCGCCAGTAGCGCTGCGCAATGTTGGTCCACTCCTCGCTGATGTCGCAGGCCACGGTGCGCCCATCGGGCGGCATGGCCATGGTCATCGCCAGCGAGCTGTAGCCGGTAAAAGTGCCAATTTCAAGATAGCGCCGGGCGTCCATCAGGCGGGCCAGAAACGCCATGAAACGGCCCTGCTCGGGCGCAATCTGCAAATTTTTCTGCGGCAGCTTTGCCGTTTCCTCGCGCAGCTCCCGCAGTAGCGGATGCTCTTCAAAAACGCTGTCGAGCAGATAGTTCTGCAGGGTCTCATCCAGACCTATGGACAAAGTGCTCATGACCGCTCCGCTTTTGTTTCAGCGTCCTGTTCGGCAACAATGGCCGCAAACGCATTGCGCGTGTAGTTAACCGGCCGTTCGCCGACCAGCACGTTGTCTTCAATGCGAATGCCGCCAAAGGACTGCAGGCGCTCGATGGCATCCCAGGCCACTTTGCCGGCGTGCGGGCCGGCGGCCAGCTTTTCAAGGAATGCCGGAATGAAATACAGCCCGGGCTCAACCGTGACTACGTTGCCGGCCTCAAGCCGGCGGGTCAGGCGCAGGGCCGGATAGTGCTCCGGCGGCGGCAGCGAGTGGCCGTTCGCATCAGCCAGGCCGCCAACATCATGCACCTGAGTGCCGATGAAATGCCCCAGCCCGTGCGGCAGGAAATGCGCGCTGACCCCGGACGCCACCTGCTCCTCGGGTGCCATGCGCACAATGCCCGCCTGTTCGAGAATGGCGGCCACGGCGCGGTGGGCGGCCACGTGCAGATCAACATAGTCCTGCCCCGGCAGCATCCGGTCGGCCAGCTTGCGCTGGGCCTCGTCCATGGCGGCAATCAGGTCACCAAACTCGCCGTGTTCTTCCAGGGTCCAGGTGCGCGTGATGTCGGCCGCATAGCCCCTGTAATCGGCCCCGGCGTCAATGAGAAAGCTGCGCGAATCGTGTGGCCGTTCAGGCAGGCGGAACTGATAATGCAAGACTGCGGCATGGGCATTGAGCGCCACAATGCTGTTGTAGGGCAAATGATCCTGGTCCTGCCCGACCGCTGCCAGATAGGCAAGATGAATTTCCAGCTCGCTGGCGCCGGCCCGGTATGCGTTGGCCGCCGCCAGATGCCCGGCCGCCGACAGGTGGTTGGCCTGCTCGATGCAGCGGCATTCCCAGTCTGTCTTGACGGTGCGGATCTCATCGAGGCGCTGCATCAAATCGGGCGGATTGAGGCTGGCGCCATCGAGCAAATGCCCCAGCGCGCGCTCATCTCCAATCACGGCGGTGGCGCGCTGCTGCGCAAAGCGCTCGTGCCACTGCTCCGGCGCGCTGACAATTTCCACATCCAGGCTTTCGGTCAGCCAGCTGGCCGGCGGCTCGGGCGGCATGTGCCAAAAATCATCGGGCTGGCAAAACCACAGCCGCGGCGTGTCTGCCGGGCGCAGCTCCAGCAGGCAGTCGACTGCAAAGGGTTGCGGCACCAGGGAAACAAAGGCCCCGTGCGCACGAAACGGGGGCGCCTGATCATCAAACAGCCGGTTTTCCTGCCGGCCGGAATGAATCAGCAGGGCATCATAGCCCAGCTCGTTCAGGATTGCGTCAATTTGCTCGCGCCTATGCGCAATATGCCGCGCATAAAGCGATGCATTCTTATCCGCCATGTTTATCAGCCTCAATCGGTTAGAATTCCTTGTTCGTCATTCTAGCGCTCTGTCGCCACCTGCTTTTGGGCAATGTCCATATATCTCTACAACTCGCTTGCGCGCAAGAAACAGAAATTCGTGCCGCTGGATGCGAAACGCGTCACCATGTACGCCTGCGGTCCGACGGTCTACAGCTACGCCCACATCGGCAACGCCCGGCCAGCCGTAATATTCGACCTGCTCCACAAGGTTCTGCAGCGCCGCTACCCCAACGTGGTTTACGCCCGCAACATCACTGACATCGACGACAAGATCAACCAGGCGGCGGCGGAGCAAAATGTAACCATTGATGTGATCACAGACAGGTTTGCCCAAATCTACCGCAGCGACATGGCGGCCCTGGGGGTGGGCGCGCCAACCGTCGAGCCGCATGCCACCGAACATATTGACGCCATGATCGAAATGATCGGCAAGCTGATTGACAGGGGCTGCGCCTACGAGGCCGAGGGGCACGTGCTGTTTGCCATTGAGCAGGCGCCCGACTATGGCGAGCTGTCGCGGCGCGACAGGCGCGAGATGATCGCCGGTGCCCGGGTGGAGGTGGCGCCGTGGAAAAAACATCCGGGAGATTTTGTTCTGTGGAAGCCTTCCGACGAAACCCTGCCGGGCTGGGACAGCCCCTGGGGACGCGGCCGGCCGGGCTGGCATATTGAATGCTCGGCCATGAGCGCTGTCCACCTGGGTGAAGTCATTGATATTCACGCCGGCGGCCAGGATCTGATGTTTCCGCACCACGAAAATGAAATTGCCCAAAGCCGCTGCGCCCACGGCTCCGAGGTGTTTGCCCGCTACTGGCTGCACAACGGCTTTGTAACGGTCGACCGCCAAAAAATGTCCAAGTCGCTGGGAAATACGCTGATTGTGCACGACCTCCTGGAAAACTGGCCGGGCGAGGCCATGCGCCTGCTGCTGCTGTCGGCCCACTACCGCCAGCCGCTCGACTGGTCGGAAACCGCCCTGCATCAGGCCCAGGCCAACCTCGACCGGCTATACGGCCTGTTGCGCGATCACCCGCCGGCCAGCGAGGCTGAAACGGCGCCCGACGAGGAAATCGTCACCGCCCTGGAAGACGATTTGAACACGCCGGCCGCGCTGGCCGCGCTGAATGTTCTGGGACGCCGGATTAGCGACGCCGCAGAAGATGAAAAGCCGCTTTTGGCGGCACGCCTGAAGGCCAGCGCCTCGTTGCTGGGCCTGCTTCAGGCCACGCCCGAAGAATGGTTCAAGCAGCAGCGGGGACCGGCGGCCGACAGCGTGGATGAAGAACAGATCAACGCGCTGATTGCCGAGCGCAACGCCGCGCGCCAGGCGCGCGACTTTGCCACCGCTGACCGCATTCGCGATGAGCTGGCAGAACGCGGCATCGAGCTGGAGGACGTGGCCGAAGGCACGCGCTGGAGAGTTCGGGCATGAGCACGGAAACCGCCCAGCAGGAAATCATCGAGGAATTCTCGCTGCTCGATGACTGGATGGACCGCTACCAGTACCTGATCGAGCTGGGCCGCCAGCTGCCGCCGCTGGACGCATCGGAAAAAACCGACGACCGCCTGCTCGACGGCTGCCAGTCGCAAGTCTGGCTGATTGCCAAAGGCAATGCCGAACGGCTGGAATTCAGGGCCAACTCCGACGCCGCCATTGTGTCGGGCCTGATCGCCCTGCTGCTGAAGGTGTATTCAGGACGCAGCGCGGCTGAAATCCTGGGCTCGCAGCCACATTTCATCCATGAGATCGGTCTGAGCCGGCATCTTTCCCCCACCCGCGCCAACGGACTCAACGCCATGCTGGGTGAAATCAGCCGCCAGGCAAAAATGGCAATGGCCCGCGCCAGCGCGGGCCATTGAAACAATCCACCCGCCAGCGCGGATGACCCGCGCTGTCAGCGCGTAGCGCGCAGCTGCTTTTGCTTGAGTTCCCAGCGCTCCTGCGCATCAAGGCACATGGTGGCAATGGGGCGCGCCTGCAGACGCGCAAGGCCAATTTCCTCGCCCGTTTCCTCACAATAGCCGTATGAGCCATCGTCAACGCGGCCGAGCGCCTCGTCGATCTTGCCCAAAAGCTTGCGGTAGCGATCACGGGTGCGCAGCTCCAGGCTGTTTTCCGTTTCGCGACTGGCGCGCTCGGCCTCATCGCCCACATCGCGAACCTCGCTGCGGAGGTTGTCGATGGTGGCCTGGGATTCTTCAATCAGGTCATTGCGCCACTGCAGCAGCATTTGGCGGAAATACTCCAGCTGCTGTTTGGACATGTATTCCTCGTCTTCCGAGGGTTTGTAACCTTTTGGCAATTCAACAATTCTGCTAGGCATCTGCACGCGACCTCTTCAAAGCCGTGGTTGTTGCAAACTTGGCGATTATATATCCTAATGTGAGCCCCGAAGCAAGTCACTTGCTTCATAATGAGAAAGCGGCTGCCTCCCGGCCGGCTGAAAAACCGCGCATACCAACGAGTACATTCAATGAAAACCCTGATGCTGGCGCTGATCAAGGCCTACCGCCTGACCCTGTCGCCGCTGGTGGGCGGCCAGTGCCGCTTTGAACCCAGCTGCTCGCTCTATGCCATGCAGGCCATAGAGCTTTATGGCCCGTGGCGCGGCGGCTGGCTGGCCGCCAAAAGAATTTTGCGCTGCCAGCCCTTTTGCGCCGGCGGCAGCGACCCGGTGCCCGGCTACGACAGCGATGAAGTGCAATAGGCTGCAAAAGCCATGAGTCAGCTGGCCAGGCGGCGGATATCGGCGCCCAGCTGGCGAAACTTTTCCTCGATGTTTTCATAGCCCCTGTCGATGTGATAGACGCGATCGATCAGCGTCTCGCCCAGGGCCATCAGCCCGGCCAGCACCAGGCAGGCCGAGGCGCGCAGGTCGGTGGCCATGACGGGTGCTGCGGTCAGCTGCTCCACCCCGCGCACCACCGCGGTGTTGCCCTCCAGCCTGATGTCGGCACCCAGGCGCTGCAATTCAAGCACATGCATGAAGCGGTTCTCGAACACCGTCTCGCGCACGATTCCGGTGCCCCGGGCCACGGCATTGAGAGCCGTAAACTGGGCCTGCATGTCGGTGGGAAACCCCGGATAGGGCGCTGTAGTGATGTCCACGGCCCGCGGCCTCTGGCCGGCCATGTCCAGCTCAATCCAGTCCTGGCCCATGGTGATATGGCCTCCGGCCTCGTCAAGCTTGGCCAGCACGGCGTCCAGCGTGCCGGCATCGGCGTTGAGCGCCCTTACGCGCCCGCCGGTCATGGCGGCGGCCGTTAAAAAAGTCCCCGCCTCAATGCGATCGGGCAAAACCGTGTAGTCAAACCCTGACAGCGACTCAACGCCTTCAATTTCAAGCGTGGTGCTGCCGTGGCCGGAAATACGCGCCCCCATGGAGTTGAGACATTCGGCCAGATCGACCACTTCGGGCTCCTGGGCGGCATTCTCTATCACCGTTGTTCCACGGGCCAGCGTGGCGGCCATCATCAGGTTTTCGGTGCCGGTCACGGTGGCCATGTCCAAAACGATATGAGCACCCTTCAGACGTTTGGCCCGGGCCTGGATATAACCCGATTCCACCCTGATGTCGGCCCCCAGGGCGGTCAGCCCCTTGAGATGCAAATCGACCGGCCGGGCACCAATGGCGCAGCCGCCGGGCAGTGACACCTGCGCCGCCCCCCGGCGGGCCAGCAGCGGCCCCAGCACCAGAATGGATGCGCGCATGGTGCGCACCAGATTGTAGGGCGCAATGTCACTGTCCATGGCGCCGGCGTCCAGCTCAACGGTCATCCTGTCATCCAGCGCCACGCCCACGCCCATCTGGGCCAGAAGCTCAATGGTGGTGGTTACGTCGCGCAGATGCGGCACGCCGTGCAGCCGGCAGGGTTCGCCGGTCAGCAGGGAAGCCATCAGGATGGGCAGAACGGCGTTCTTGGCGCCGGAAATCTCGACCTGGCCCTGCAGCGGACGGCCGCCGACAATGCGAATTTTTGCCATCAGGCCGACTCGTCCGGTGTTTTCAGCTCAAAGCTCATGGCATGGATTTCACGCCCCAGAACATCGCCCACGGCGGCGTGCACCCGGCGGTGGCGCTGCAGGCGCGTAAGCCCGTCAAACTCGGCGCTGACCACGCGGGCCGTATAGTGGACATTGTCGGGGGATTCAATGTTCACTTGCGCGTCGGGCATTGCCTGTAGAATACGTGCTTCGATTGCGGTGACATCCATTGTCCTGATCAAACCGATGGTAAATGCCAGCCGCATAGTCTACCGCAATACCGTGCCACGGCCCGACCGCCTTCTTGACCAATTATGACCCTTTTCTTTGCCCTGCTGAAACTGGTTGCCGGCTTTGTGCTGCTGATGTGGTCGGCCGACCGGCTGGTGGCCGGCGCATCCGCGCTGGCGCGCATTCTGGGCGTGCCGTCGCTTATTATCGGGCTGACCATCATGGGTTTTGGAACCTCGGCCCCCGAAATTGTTGTCTCGGGACTGGCTTCATTCAACAGCCTGCCTTCCCTGGCCATAGGCAATGTGGTGGGCTCCAACATTGCCAACATCGGGCTTGTGCTGGGTTTGTCAGCGCTCATTTATCCACTGGACCTGACGCCGGCCACGCTGTACAGAACCATGCCGGTGCTGGCTCTGAGCATGCTGGCCGCGCTGCTTTTAATGCTCGACATGACCCTGGGCCGCGTCGACGGCCTGATTTTGATCGCCCTGCTGATCGTGATGATGGGCGTTGCGGTGTTCCGCACCCTGCATGGCGGCGGACACCGCCCGGCCAGCACCGGGCTGATTGATGAAGAACCTGCCGAAATGGCCACCGGGCCGGCGCTGGCATGGGTGCTGGTCGGGCTGGTTACCCTGTCGCTGAGTGCTCATGTGCTGGTCGACGGCGCAGTTGACCTGGCCCGCATAGCCGGCGTATCCGAGGCGGTCATCGGGCTGACCATCGTTGCCCTGGGCACCAGCCTGCCGGAAACGGCAGCGGCCATCGCCTGCGCCATAAAACGCGAGGACGAGCTGATTATCGGCAACGCCATCGGCTCCAACATCTTCAACACCCTGGGTGTGCTGGGCATTGCCGCCCTGGTGCGGCCCATGCCGGTCGAGCCGGTTCTTGTCACCCGCGACACCGTGGCCATGTGGGCCGTCTTTTTGCTGCTGGCGGGCCTGGCCTGGCGGCGCGGCGGCCACGGACACATCAACCGCGTGACTGCGCTGGTGCTGTTGGTATTCTACCTGGGCTACCAGGCACTGGTCGTCACCCAGGGCCTGTCGACACACTAGCGCTGCCGCTACAATCGAAACCCATGACCGCAGATCACGACCGTTTGCTAAAAGCCGCCAGCGAAGTGCTTGATACCGAAGCACGCGCCATCCAGGCCCTGTCCGGGCGACTCAATGCCGACTTTGTCACCGCCTGCCGGCTGATTCTTTCTGCCCGGGGCCACGTGGTGGTCACCGGCATGGGCAAGTCCGGACACATCGGCCACAAGCTGGCGGCCACGCTGGCCTCCACCGGAACGCCGGCCTTTTTTGTTCATCCCGCCGAGGCCAGTCATGGCGACCTGGGCATGATTGCCGCCAAGAGCATTGTGCTGGCACTTTCAAATTCGGGCGAAACCGAAGAGGTTGTGCGCCTTCTGCCCGGCCTCAAGCGGCTGGGCGTCGGCCTGATTGCCATGACCGGCAACGCCGGCTCTACGCTGGCCAGGCACGCCGATGTCCACCTGGACACCAGCGTTGACCGTGAAGCCTGCCCGCTGGGCCTTGCGCCCACGGCCTCCACAGCCGCCCAGCTGGCGCTGGGTGATGCGCTGGCCATCGCCCTGCTTGACGCGCGCGGATTCACCGCCGAGGATTTTGCCCGCTCGCATCCGGCCGGCAGTCTCGGCAAACGCCTGCTTTTGCGCATTGGTGACGTCATGCATAAGGGCGAAGACCTGCCCACCATAGAAATGAATCAGAGCATTGCCCAGGCCATCATGCAAATGACCCACAGCCGCCTGGGCATGTGTGCCGTTGTCGATGCCAGGGGGCAGCTGGCCGGCGTGGTGACCGATGGTGATCTGCGCCGCAACGTCGAACAGCTGGGCGATATCCGCACGCGCGCCGTCAAACACATCATGACCCGCAACCCGCGCACCATCCGCGTGGACGAACTGGCCGCCGCCGCCGCCGAACTGATGCAGAACCACCGTATTCAGGGCCTGCTGGTGCTTGATTCCGGCGATGAACTGGTCGGTGCGCTCAACTTTCAGGACCTGCTCCAGGCGGGTGTGGTGTGAACAGCACAATAAAACTGGCCATTTTTGATGTCGATGGCGTCATGACCGACGGGCGCCTTGTCTATACCGACAGCGGCGAGGAGCTCAAGTCCTTTCACGCCCGCGACGGGTTGGGGCTCAAGGCGCTGATGCAAAACGGCATTGAAGTGGCCATCATGACCGCCAGGGAATCCCCGGTGGTGACCCGCCGCGCCCGGGAGCTGGGCATAAACCACGTCCTGCAGGGCTGTAGCGACAAGGGGCAGGCGCTGGAACAGCTGCTGGCCAGGCTCAGCCTGAGCGCCGCCCAGTGCGCCTACGCAGGCGACGACCTGGTCGACTGGCCGGCCATGCGCCAGTGTGCGTTCAAGTGTGCGCCGGCCGATGCCGCCGAATGGATCAGGCGCCGGGCCGATTTTGTCAGCGTTCATGCCGGCGGCCGTGGCGCGGTGCGCGACATCTGCGAACGCATACTGGCCACTCAGGGGCTGCTCGACAGCTGGCGGGCGCAGTTCACGTGACCTGGCGCACGGTGCTCATTGCCTGCCTGGCTCTGGGTGTGGCGCTGGGCATTCGCTGGTTTATCCCGGCCGACCGCAGCGCCACGCCGCCCATCTCGATTCCCGACACGCGCTTTGACTACACGCTGACCGATTTTGACGCCCTGTTTCGCGACGCCGACCAGCAGGTCGAGCTGACGCTGTCGGGGCCGCGACTGGAGCATATTTCGGCCGAGCGGGTGGCGCGCCTGATCGAGCCCGTTTTCCATATTGAGCCGGAGGCCGCCGACTGGCGCGGACGGGCCGACAGCGGGCGCATTCTCCGCGACGACGAAGTGCTGATTCTTGAAGGCAATGTCATGTTCCACCACCGCGACCCCGACGGGCCGGTCGAAATCAGCGCCGAGCAGCTGCGCTACGACCGGCGGGCACGTACAATCACGTCAACCCGGCCCGTCACGGTTGAACAGGCCGGATCGTTGCTGCAATCAGGTGGTCTGATCATTGAGCTGGATGACGACATGCTGCGCCTGACCAATGGAGTTCATGGTGAATTTGATCCGCCTGCTGAAAATTGAAACCGCCCTGCTGCTGGCCGCGCTGCTGGCCACCGGCGCTGTCGCCCAGGTCAATGACCGCATTTTCATCGATGCCCAAAGCACCCGTTTTGACAACGAGCGCGGCGCCCTGCACCTGCAGGAAAACGTTCGCATTACCCGCGGCAACATGGAAATCAACGCCGATGAAGGCTGGGCTTTTCGCAGCGACAACAGCCTGCAGCAGGTCGAGCTTGCCGGCAGCCCGGTCACATGGCGCGCCGTGACCGAAGACGGCAGCACAACCAGCGGGCGGGCCGACCAGGTTGTCTACGACCCGCGCGAGCGCACCATCACCCTCATCGGCAATGCCTTTGTGGAAGAGCCGCGCGGCTCCTTTTCGGGCCACCGGCTCACCTACAACATTGACACCCAGGCCACCGAGGGCCAGGGTGGCATTCACATGGAAGTCGAGGCAGACGTGTCCGAAAAGCCCGCAGACAGCAATAACAATAATGATGACCGCAATGATTCGCGGCAGGACTGAAGCATGCTCATAGCCACCAACCTGGCCAAGCGCTATCGCGGGCGCACGGTTGTGCAAGGCATGTCCATGCAGGTTGACACCGGCGAAATCGTCGGACTGCTCGGCCCCAACGGCGCCGGCAAAACCACCTGCTTCTACATGATTGTGGGGCTGGTGGCCGCCGACGGCGGCACCATAGAACTGGACGGGCAGGACATCACCCGCGCCAGCATGCACCGCCGCTCGCACGCCGGGCTGGGCTATCTGCCCCAGGAGGCATCAATTTTCAGGCGCCTGTCGGTGGCCGACAACATCATGGCCGCCCTGCAGCTGCGCCGCGACCTGGATCGCCGCCAGCGACAGCGCGAACTGACCCGTCTGATGGAAGAGTTTGCCGTTGGCCACCTCGCCCGACAGCCCGGCATCAGCCTTTCGGGCGGCGAACGGCGGCGCGTTGAAATTGCCCGCGCCCTGGCCGCCAATCCGTCCTATATTCTGCTCGATGAACCCTTTGCGGGCGTCGACCCCATTTCGGTCGGCGAAGTGCAGCGCATTGTCCGCCACCTGACCGAGCGCAACATCGGCATTCTGATTACCGACCACAGCGTGCGCGAAACGCTGGGCATTTGCGATCGTGCCTACATCATCAGCGAAGGCCGGCTTTTGACCCACGGCAGGCCCGATGAGGTTCTGGCCGATGACAACGTGCGCAATGTTTATCTGGGCCAGGAATTCCGTCTCTGACAGCCCTGTTGCCGGCCACTGTTGCCTGTACCTTTTCTGACGTAGAATCAAAAACATGAAGCAAGGAGCGCGTCTCCAGCTCAAGCTGGGCCAGAAAACCCGACTGGCGCCGCAGCTGCGGCAGGCCATCGCCTTGCTGCAGCTCAATCGCGGCGACCTGCACCAGACCATTCGCGAGGCGCTGGACACCAACCCCCTGCTTGAGCGCGGCGACGGCGACCAGTCCGACAGCGTCAGTGACGACTTTGCCGAACATGATGCCGACACGGACACGTCCACCGGCGAAATCGACGACGCGTTTGGCGAGGAATATAACGAGGACTGGGGATTTGACGACCTGCCCGACGGCTTCTCCCCGGTCGGCGACAGCGCCCCCGATTACGATGAGTTCATCAGCAACCCGGCTGATGAAACGCTGCAGCATCATCTTTTGTGGCAGGTCAACCTGGCCGGCTTCAGCGACACCGATGAAGCCATCGCCCAGGCCATTGTCTACGCGCTGGACGAAGACGGCTATCTGCACGACGACCCGGCAACGCTGCGCGCCTCGCTGGCGCCCGAATGGCTGGTCAGCGTCGAGGAGATTGAAGCCGTCCTCAAGCGGGTGCAGCATTTCGAACCGCTGGGCGTTGCCAGCCGCAGCATATCCGAAAGCCTGCTCATACAGCTTGAAGCCATGCCGGTTGATACGCCCGGCAGGCAGCTGGCCTGCCACCTGGTCAAGCACTACCTTGAACTGCTGGGCGAACAAGACATACCCAGACTGGCCAGAGCGGCCGGCGCAAGAAACAAAGACGCCAGGCGAGCCCTGGATGTCATCCAGCGCTGCAATCCGTACCCGTGCGCGCGCTTTGTCGACCATGAAAGAAGCTATGTCATCCCCGATGTCTATGTGCACCCCTTGCCACACGGCTGGCAGGTCACCCTCAACCCCGACAACGCGCCGGCGCTGCGCCTCAACCCGATGTACACCCGACTGGCCAGGGAAGCGCGCGGCAGCGACCGGAAATACCTGCGCGACCGTATGCAGGAAGCCCGCTGGCTCATCAACGGCCTGGAAATGCGCAACCAGACCCTGCTGGCCGTCAGCAGCGCCATAGTCAATCGCCAGTCCGATTTTTTTGAGCACGGCGAAAAGGCCCTCAGGCCGCTTTTGCAGCGCGAGGTTTCAGAGCAGGTCGGTGTTCATGAATCAACCGTCTCGCGCGCCACCACCGAAAAATACATTCACACCCCGCGCGGCATTTTCGAGCTCAAGTATTTCTTTTCCACCGGCATTGACAGCGGAGACGGCCAACAGGTATCGGCCACCGCGGTCAAGGCCCGGCTGCGCGATCTGGTCAGCCAGGAACCGCCCGAAAAACCCTTCTCCGATCAGGCGCTGGCCGACCGGCTGGCCGAGAGCGGCATCCGACTGGCCCGGCGCACCGTGGCCAAGTACAGGGAGCAGCTGGGAATCCCCGGTTCAGCCAGGCGCCGCAAGCCGGCACAGCCCTCTTCCTGACAGCGGTTTGGCCACAAGCCGCAAAACCGCTGTCAAAGCCCCCGAGCAGGAACTTTTCTTCATCCTGGGTTACCATGAACACGGTGCAAGTCTATAGCCATGAGCAATCAAAGGGAAAAGCTGATGCAAATAGAAGTTACCGGTCAGAACATGGACATTACCCAGGCGCTGCGCGCCTACGTGTCCGAAAAATCCAAACGCCTGGAAAGACGCGTAGACAATCTCATGTCGGCGCGTTTTGTCCTTTCTCTTCAGAAAGTCAGGCATGTTGCCCAGGGCACGCTCACCATCAGTGGCCGCCCGCAACCCATTCACGCCGAAGCCGACGCCGAAGACATGTATGCCGCCATCGATGCTCTGATGGACCGGCTCGACAAGCGCGTGCGTCGTTACAAGAGCAAACTGACAACCCAGCGCCAGGCCCCGCCGGCCGAAGGGTTGTGAAGCCGAAGTCCTGAATTGCCCCGGGTGTAGCCATGCAGCTCGTTGATGTCCTAGCAGCCGACCGCATTGCGGTCGACATTTCAGTATCAAGCAAAAAAACACTGCTGGAAAAGCTGTCCGCCCTGCTGGCGACAGCGCCCGGCAGCGCGCCCTCGCGCACCATTTTCGACAGCCTGTGCCAGCGCGAGCGTCTTGGCTCCACAGGCCTTGGCCACGGGGTGGCCATCCCCCACGGCCGGGTAGACAGCCAGCAGGAAGTGGCCGGGGCCATGGTGCGGCTCAGGCAGCCCATCGACTTCAATGCGCCGGACAGCCACAAGGTCGATCTGTTTTTCGCGCTGGCCGTTCCACAACGCTGCACCGATGTCCATCTGCGCCTTCTGGCGGAAATGGCCCAGCTGCTGGGCCAGCAAGAGCAGCGCACAATGCTGCGCGAGGCCAGTGACGCCGACGATCTGCTGCGTCTGCTGACAGCCGACACCGTCAAACTGCAAGCCTGATGTCTCCGCAGCTGACGCTTGCTGACCTGTTCGAACAATTCAGCGAGCGCCTCGGCCTGCGCTGGATCAGCGGCCAGCCCGAGGCTGCCCGGCGTCACATCGAGCCGGCGGGCATCCACTCGCGTCCATCGCTGGTCGGCTTTCTTACGCCCATTCATTCAACCCGCATCCAGGTCATCGGCCGCGAGGAACACGACTGGCTCAAGCGCCTGGGCAAAACTGCCCGCAAGCAGACCCTGGCGCTCATCATGGATGAAAACCCGGTTGTTCTGATTGTCAGCAACGATCTGGAAGTGGACGAGGCGCTTGTTGCGCTGGCCGGCCAGCGCAACGTGCCGCTGCTGGCTTCGACCTGCAACGACTGGGAGCTGGTCAGCGTGCTTCGCTATCACGTGTCCAGAAGACTGGCGCCGCGCCAGACCCTGCACGGTGTGTTCATGGAGCTATTTACCCTGGGCGTGCTGATATCCGGCGAATCCGGCACCGGCAAAAGCGAACTGGCGCTTGAACTTCTGACCCGCGGACACCGCCTGATTGCAGATGATGCGCCGGAATTCACCCAGCTGACCCCCGACACCATCGAAGGCGCCTGCCCGCCTGTGCTCAAGGACTGCCTGGAAGTTCGCGGTCTGGGCATTCTCAACATCCGGCGCATGTTCGGCAACACGGCCATCAAGGACAGCAAGCGCCTGCGGCTGATCATTCACCTGCATCTACCCGATTCCAGCCGGCCCGAACCCGACCGGCTGGCCGGAAACACCAGCCACCAAAAAATTTTTGGGCTCAGGATTCCGCAAATCAACCTGCCCGTTCTTCCCGGCCGCAACATGGCCGTGATTGCCGAAGCGGCGGTGCGTGATTTCATGCTGCGCATGAAGGGTTTTGACGCGGCCGCCGAATTTGTTGAAAGACACGCCCAGTTTCTGACGGATAACGCATGAACAGTCCGCTGGTCATCATTTCAGGCCTGTCAAACAGCGGCAAAACCGTGGCCCTGCAGGCTTTGGAAGATCTTGGCTACTACTGCGTGGACAACCTTCCCGGCGGACTGCTCGGCGCCCTGGCCAGCGAAGTTCGCAGCCAGCCCCGGCGCTACCCGCGCGTGGCCATAGGCATTGATGCGCGCAGCGGCCAGGACGGCCTGGAGCGGCTGCCGGAGCTGCTTGACTCCATGCCCGGAGAAAGCCCGTTCGAGCTGCTGTTTCTGGACACCGAGCCCAATGTGCTGGTCCAGCGCTTCAGCGAAACCCGCCGCCGCCACCCACTCAGCGAGCTGGGCGGCATACAAACCGCCATTGAAGCCGAACGCAAGCTGCTGGCGCCGGTGCGCGAGCGCGCCGACTGGATCATTGACACCTCCGAAAGCAATATCCACCAGCTGCGCCGTGAAGTCTGGCGCACCATAGGCGTCACCGACAACCAGTCGGTCCAGTCGGTGGTGCTGCAGTCATTTGGCTTCAAACACGGCGTGCCGCGCGATGTTGACCTGGTGTTCGATGCCCGCGGCCTGCCCAACCCGCACTGGGAGCCCGATCTGCGTGCCTGTTCCGGACTTGAGCAGCCGGTGCGCGAATTTCTCGAATCACACGCCATCGTTGATGAATTCTGCTCCGACGTACTCACTTTTGTGCGCCGCTGGCTGCCCGCCCTGGCCGAGGACCAGCGCAGCCTGGTCAGCGTATCGGTCGGCTGCACCGGCGGCCAGCACCGCTCGGTGTACGTCATCGAGCGCCTCGCGCAGGCGCTGCGCGACGACGGCGCCCGCGTTCTGGTTTCGCACCGGGAGCTGGAAAAATGACCGGCGTTGTCGTTGTTAGCCACGGCAATCTTGGCAACACGTTCAAAAATGAAATTGAAAATATTCTTGACCACCCCGTGCGCCTGAAAACGGTGGCCGTCAGCTACCGGGCCAGCGTTGAACACACCCTGGCGGTCATTCATGAGGCCATCAGGGCCGCCATTGACGGCCAGGGTGTTCTGCTGCTCACCGACCTGCCCGGCGCCACGCCGCACAATCTGGCCTGTCAGGCTGCACAGGAACAGAACATTCCCGTTGTTTCCGGGGTCAATCTTTCCATGCTGCTGAAAGTTCTCAACCACTGCGAAAAGCCTCCGCATGACCTGGCCGGCCTGGCTGCGCGAGGGGGGCGTCAAGGAATCCTGCAGGTATGAAAAAGCTGGATATCGAGCTTGTCAACCGGCTGGGTCTGCACGCCCGGGCCGCCAGCAAGCTGGTACAGACCGCTGCGCGCTTCGACAGTCAAGTCTGGCTGACCCACAAGGACAAGCGCGTCAACGCCAAGTCCATCATGGGCATGCTGCTGCTGGCCGCACCCTGCGGCAGCGTGCTGACGCTGGAAGTCGAGGGCAGCGACGAGGAAGAGGCTGCGCGGGCCATAGTCGACCTGGTCAGCAAGCGTTTTGGTGAGGACGAATGAGCCTGGCGCTGACCGGCACCGGCGTGACCTCCGGCATTGCCATGGGCAAGGTGCGGCGCATCGCGCCCGGCGAACTCACCCTGCCCGAATACTCCATCGAAACCGCGGCCATCGATGATGAAATTGCCCGCCTGCGCCAGGCGGTGCAGCGCAGCGATGACTTTCTGGCGCGCATCCTCGAACGCATTGACGACACCGGCGGCGAAACCGCGCGTGAGCTCATCGAGGTTCACCGCCTCATGCTGCATGACCCCATGCTGATTGAAACCGCCTGCGAGTCCATACGCACCGAACGCATCAACGCGGAATGGGCGCTGGCGCAGCAGGGCGAGATTCTGCAGGAAAAATTTCAGCGCATCGACGATGACTATCTGATGCTGCGCGGCGAAGACCTGGAGCAGGTCGTCAACCTGGTGCAGCGCGAGCTGGCCAGCCGCACGTCCAGCCTGCTGGAAATACCCGAGCCGCGTCATCTCGAAGACACCATACTCGTGGCGCCCGAGCTGACGCCGGCCGACATGACCATTCTCAGCCAGCGGCGCGTATCCGGGCTCATTACCGAACACGGCGGCCTGTGGTCGCACACCGCCATTCTGGCCCGCAGCCTGGAAATCCCCATGCTGACCGGCGTTCACCACGCCGCCGAGCTGCTCATGGACGGCGAAGCCGTTGTGCTGGACGGACACTATGGCGCGGTGCTGGTCAACCCCGACGAAGGGCTCAGGCGCCACTACAGCGAAAAGCTGGCCAACAGCCGCAAGCATCACATTGAAATGGAAAGGTTTCTGTCCAGGCCGTCGAAAACGGCCGACGACAAAACCTTCCACATTTGCGGCAACGCCGAACTGCCCATGGAGTTCCGCCGCTGCATGGCGGCCGGTGTCGAAGGCATCGGTCTGATGCGCACGGAGTACCTGTTTCTGGACGACCACATTCCCGACGAGCAGGAACAATACCGCGCCTACCGGCGCGCCATCCGCACCATGGGCGGCAAGCCGGTCACCATTCGCACCGTGGATGCCGGCAGCGACAAGCTGCCCGACGCCATCGCCATGAAGCTTGGCACCAACCCCGCGCTGGGCCTGCGCGGGCTGCGCCTGTCGCTGTCCATCACCGACCTGCTCAAAACCCAGCTGCGCGCCATTTTGCGCGCCTCCGTCGACGGGCCGGTGCGCATTCTTCTGCCCATGCTCACCACCGTCGATGAAATCGGCCGTGCCCGGCAGCTGATTGCCGAATGCCGCCGGTCGCTGCGCGCCGAAGGCATTGCCATCGACCCCGAACTGCCGGTGGGCGGCATGATAGAAACCCCGGCCGCAGCGCTCAACGTCGACGCCATGGCCACCGAGCTGGACTTCATGTCCATAGGCACCAATGACCTGATCCAGTATGTTCTGGCCATAGACCGCCAGGACGAAATGGTGGCCTATCTTTACGACCCGGCCAACCCGGCCGTTCTCGAGCTGATTGCGCGCATCGTCGAAAGCGGCCGGCGCCATGACACCGAAGTGAGCGTGTGCAGCGAGCTGGCGGGTGATGCGCATACCGCGCGCCTGCTTTTGGGGCTGGGCGTGGCGCATTTCAGCATGCCGCCGGCCCATGTTCCTGCCGTCAAGAAAAGCCTGACCGAGGCCAGCGCCGACCGCTGCCGTGAAATTGTCGAGCGTTTCAGGCGCGCGGGCCACCAGGACGGGCATCGTCTCATCAAGGAACTGCAGGAAGACGGCGGCGTCCGCTGATCGGGCGCGGGCAGCGCCGCCGCAAGGCTAGCTGGTAACCTGGTCGCGCACGTAGACCGGTGCCACCTCCCAAGCGGGCACCCCGGCCGAGTTTTTTGCCAGGGCCAGCACAGCCTCGGCACCGGGCCAAATATCAGGCCGGCGCGCGGCAATTCGACCAGCCAGCGCTTCTTCAATCTGCCCGCTGTACACATCCAGACCCGGACCGGCCACCCGCCAGTTACCGTCAACCGGCGCCACCAGCCGCTCGGGCGCCAGCACGGCCTCATCTGCAAGCGGCACATGCCGGCCGTCAACTGCCTCAAACCAGCCGGCGTACACCTCGTTCATGCGCGCGTCCAGCACGGCAAGAATCCGGCGGGCCTGAAAATTCGGGTCGGCAGCATGCGCCAGCGCCTGAAGGGTTGAAACCATGTGCACCGGCAAATCATGAGCCAGGGCAATGCCCTGGGCCACGGCCATGCCTATGCGCAGGCTGGTGAACCCGCCCGGCCCGCGCGATACCGCCACCGACTCCAGATCGGAAAACCCGACGCCGGCAGCGGACATGAGATCGCGTATCCACGGCAGCAGCAGCACAGCATGATCACGCGGCGCATGCGCCTCGCGCACTGTTGTGCGCTCGCCGACCTGCAGGGCCACCGAACAGACATCCGTGGCGGTTTCAATTCCCAGTCTGATCATTTTCTCAGGCACTCGCGCAAAAAGGTGGCCGCTTCCTCGGCCGAGCCGGCCCTGCGCATGGGCGGCAGGCTGTCAAGAAATATACGGCCGTACGACTTTTCCGTCAGGCGCGGATCGCCCAGCACCAGCACGCCGGCGTCATCCGACTTGCGAATCAGGCGCCCGGCCCCCTGCTTGAGCGCCAGTACAGCCTGCGGCAGCTGAACGCTGACAAACGGGCTTTCGCCGCGCTGGCGCACAGCATCCAGCGTGGCTTCAAGCACCGGGTCGTCCGGCGCGGCAAACGGCAGCTTGTCTATCACCACCATGCTCAGCGCCTTGCCGGGCACATCCACGCCTTCCCAAAAACTGGCGGCGCCCAGCAGCAGGCTGCGCGGCGTCTTTGCAAACCTCGACAGCAGCACCTGGCGCGGCGCATCCTGCTGCACAAACAGGTTGTAGTCGGAATTGGAGCGCAGCCAGCGCGCCGCCGCCTGCAGGGCTCGATGCGAGGTGAACAGCAAAAATGTCCGCCCGCCAGCCGCTGCCAAAAGCGGCAGAATCTTTTCCATCAGCGCCCCGGTATGCGCGGGGCTGCCCGGATTGGGCAAGCCGTCGGGCAGCCACAGCCGGCTTTGGCGGGCATAGTCAAACGGACTTTCAATGACCAGTTCGGTTTCCGGCGCCAGGCCCAGGCGGCGAGTGTAGTGCCCGAACTGTCCCTTGACGGCCAGCGTGGCCGAAGTCATGACCCAGTTGGCCGGCACCTGTTCACGCAGTTCTCTGAGCGGCTCCGATACATCCAGCGGCGTCAGGTTAAGCTGAAAACGGCCATTGTTGTTGGTAAACCAGCGCACATGCCCGCTTTTCCCGGCCAGAAAGCCCGTGAGGTTTTCATGCAGGCCAACGGCCCGCTCGCCGCAGTTGTCCACCTCACGGCTGCTGCCTTCCAGAGCCTCCAGCGCCGCAGCCAGTTCCTTCAGGGTTACGGTCAGCTTCTCAAGCTGGCCGACCACGCCACCCAGCCTGGAATACTCGCCGCGGGCGGGAAGGTCGGCAAAAGTGCTCACCGCCTGGTCAACGATCGAGCGCAGCGCGGCCACAGGGGCCTGCAGCAGTCTGATGCCGCCCGTTACGCCGCTGGCTGCCGCCAGCGTTTCACGGGCCAGCTCGCGCAGCTGCCAGGCGCTGATCCGGCGCGAGAAAAACCGCATGGCGGTGTCTGGCACCTGATGCGCCTCGTCAATCACCACGGTTTCGGCGCCGGGCAAAACCTCGCCAAACCCAGCCTGCTTGAGCGCCATGTCGGCAAACAGCAGATGGTGGTTGACAACCACAATATCGGCATCCTGCGCCCGGCGCCGGGCCCGGACCAGATGGCAGTCCTCAAAGAAGGGGCATTCCTTGCCCAGGCAGTTGTCGGGCGTGGAGGTCACCAGCGGCCACACTTTGGAATCGGACGGAATCTCTTCAATTTCACTGATTTCACCGCGCACGGTGTGGCCTGCCCAGCGCTGCACAATGCGCAGCTCGTCCATAAAGCCGGCGTATCTTTCCGGCGCCGACACGTGCTGTTCAAGGCGCTGGCGGCAGAGGTAATTGCGCCGCCCCTTGAGCAGGGCGGTTTTGCGCTCAACCCCCAGCGCCTTGATGGCCAGGGGTAAATCACGCCAGTACAGCTGATCCTGGAGATTGAGCGTGCCGGTCGAAATGATGGTGCGCTGATCGCGCAGCAGAACCGGCACCAGATAGGCCAGCGTCTTGCCGGTGCCGGTGGCCGCCTCGGCAATCAGGTCGGTGCCCTCGTTCAGGCAATCCTCAATTGCGCCGGCCAGCGCCTGCTGACCGGGCCGGGGCCGGAAGGAAGGCAGAACCCGGGCGATGGCGCCGTCCGCTTCAAATGCGCCCGCCAGTTGCACCGCTCCGGTCATGAACCTCTCCCGCCGTCCGACGCAGTCCCGGGCGCCTTGGGGCAGGCCTCTGCCTCGTTCCATGCGCGCACGGCGCCCTTCATGTCGCCGGCCCCTTCGCGCGCCAGTGCCACCATGCGCCAGCTGCGCCGGCACTGATCGGCGCTGTTGCCTGCCGCAGCGCGCGCCCGTTCGGCAAAGCCTTCCGCCCGAGCCCAGTGGCCCAGCGCCAGCTGAACCTCGGCCATGCGCCCGAGCAGCTGCGAGTCGCGGCTGTCCATGCGCAGGGCGCGCTCAAGAAGCGTTTCAGCCCTGGCCAGGTCACCTTCCGACCGGGCCCGGTCGGACTCGCGTTCAAGTTCTGTCAAGGCCGGGTTGCGCAACGCGGACCCGGCTGCACTCGCATCAGTCTGCGCGGCCGAAGGCGCGCGCACCCGCTCGTCAATCGACGGCTCATCCTCCCTGGACTGCCAGCTGCAGGCGGCGAGCAGGCACAGCGCACACGCCATCAGCCACGCCGTGGCCGTCCGGGCGAATGCATGCAAAAATCTGTTCCGGGGGCTGCCAGCAACCATCATTCGGTCATGTTACCTGTATTGAAATGCCTTGTTGGCTGCACAGGCTAGCGCCGCACGCAATCCGAAACGTCTGCCGGCTGGCTGCCGGCCACAAAAGGCACGGCCAGCGCATTGGCGCAGGTCTCGTCTGCCAGCAGCGGACTGGGCCAGTCCACCCAGAACCATTCAATGGAGCCGGGCTCGGCCAGGCGTGGCGCGCGGGTGGGCAGGCCATTGAAAATATGGGCCCACACGGGCAGCGCGCTGCTGGCGCCACCCACGCCGGCCGGCCGGTTGTCGTCACGCCCGGCCCACACCACGCCCAGATAATCCTCGCTGTAGCCGGCAAACCAGGCGTCGCGCTGGTCGTTGGTGGTGCCGGTTTTTCCGCGCACGCCGCTGTCGCTCTCCAGCAGCCCGGCCAGCGACCGCGCCGTGCCGTGAGTCACCACCCGGCGCAGGGCAAAATCAACCAGCGCCAGCGCTTCGCGCTGCGGCAGCGAACGCAGCCGGGTCGGATAGCGCGCCCTGGTGCGGCCATCGGCGCCCACCACTTCGCGCACGGCTCTCAGCGGCGCGGCATAGCCGCCCGAGGCAATGGGCTGGTAAAGCTGAGCCACCTGCAGGGGCGTCAGCTCAACAGCACCCAGCAGGGCCGCTGGATGCCGCGCCCTGCCGGCATCCACGCCCAGCTGGTTCATCAGCGCAAAAAGAGCGTCCACGCCCACGTCCAGCCCCACCCTGACGCTGGCCTGGTTATGCGACTTTTCCAGTGCGGCCAGCAGCGGCACCGTGCCATGGCTGACGCGATCATGATTGACCGGCTGCCAGGCACCAAAGCCGGGCACCTCCAAAGTGACCGGCTCGTCTTCAACGGGCGTCAGCAAGCTGAACCGCTCCGGCTTGTCCAGCGCCAGCAGATACACCAGCGGCTTGATCACCGAACCCACCTGGCGGCGGGCATCAATGGCGCGGTTGAAGGCGCGCCGGCCGCGCTGCCGGTCACCGGCCAGCGCCAATACCTCGGCACTGTCGGGCTCGACCACAACCACCGCCCCCTGCAGCGCCCCGGCCTCCGCTTCGGCTTCCGCCAGTCCCTGAGCCAGAGCGTTTTCAGCGCGCAGCTGGACCGACGGCGACAGCGTGGTAAAAATTCTCAGCCCGGAAGCGCGCAGGTCGCGATCGCGATAATCGGCGCGCAGCTGGCGGCCGACCAGATCCAGAAAAGCCCCATACTGGCTGGCGCCGCTGCTCAGGTCGGGCCGCAGCCCCAGACCGGCGGCCTGCCGGCGCTCCATTTCGGCCCGGTCAACCAGGCCGGTTTCATGAAACATGGCCAGCACGCGGTTGCGGCGCTGGCGTGCCCGATCGGGGTTGCGCAACGGGTGATACCACGAAGCGCCGCGCACCATGCCAATTAGAAGCGCCACCTGTCCGGCGTCCAGCGACTCAATCGGCTGGCCAAAATAGTATTCGGCGGCGCGCCCAAAGCCGTGAATGGCCTTGCGGCCGTCATCGCCCAGATAAACCTCGTTGATCCATGCCTCGAGAATTTCCGCCTTTGAGAAATGCCGCTCAAGACTGATTGCCATGATGGCTTCGTTGAACTTGCGCAGAAAGCTGCGCTCCTGAGTCAAAAAAAGATTCTTTGCCAGCTGCTGGGTAATGGTGCTGCCGCCCTGCACCAGCCGCCCGGCACGCAGATTGGCCCAGGCGGCGCGCGCCAGGCCGTTGATATCGATGCCGTGATGGTGCTTGAAGCGCCGGTCTTCCACCGCCTGCGCACCGGCCACCAGCAGCGGCGGCAGCTCATCCAGCTTCACCGGCGTGCGAATACGGTCATCCAGCGGCAAAATGCGCCCCAGGCGCGCCGGCGGCAAGCGCAGGCTGGTGCGGCCCGGCAGCTCCACGCGTGCACCGCGAACAATGATTTCGGCCTGCTGCGCCGGCTGGCGCCCGTCGGGGAAAACAAACGCCGGCACGTGCAGCCTGATGCGGTTGCCGCTCAGGCTGAAGCGTCCCGGCACGGCCGGATCACCGCTGCGCAAGCCGGCCGCCTCAATTTCAACCAGCAAATCCCGGCGCTGCATTTCCATGCCGTCATGCAGCTCCAGCGGGCGGGCGTAAACATGGCTGGTTTCCGTCAGATGGTGGTCGGCAAAACGCTGCGTTGTCTGACGATCCACCCACCACACCCACGGCCCCAGCAGGCCCGCCGACAGGCCGGCAACAAAAAGAACTGTCCGTAAAAGAACGCGGCGCAGCAGCGGGCGAACCGTGTTTTTCTTGCGCGGTGACCGCCTGGTGCGGTGCCGGCGCTTTTTTTTGGCCATGGACGAAGGTGACAGAACGTTCTGATTGAAGGATAATTGGCTGTTTGCACAACGGTCGGCGCAGAACACGAATTATAGCGCCGGCACCTTGATGCAACGCAAACCCATCCCAGCATCCTGCCGCACCGGTGACCTCCACAAACAGCACAACCGATCCAGCAGACCCCAAGCCGCTGCTTGTCGTTCTTGCCCGGCCGGGCAAGGACATTGACAGTCGCTGGCTCTCTCTTGTCCGCAAGGCTTTTGACTGGCCTGTGCTGACGGCAGACCCCAAAGCGGGGCTGCCTGCTCCGCCCGACAACCTGGGCTGGCGGGAATGGCTTGAGCGCGAATGCAGCCACCCTGCCTTGCAGCACGGAGCCGTGCTGATCGCAGCCGGACTGCATCTGCCCGAATATTTTCAACCGCGTCTGCAGCAGGCGCTTGAATCACCCGACTGCCCGCCCCTGTTTACCCTGCCGGGCACTCACCAGGCCGGGCTTGGCTCCGGTCCGCTCACCGGCACGGCAGACGTCAATGATTCCATCGCTGCCGCCGCCGCCAGGCCAGGATTTGCGCCAGTGCGCTTCAGGCCCGAACGTCTGGCCATCATTGCGCCGGGCAAGGTGCAGCAAGCGCTTGAACAGGCCCGCCACGGGCTGTGCCACGTGTACGACGGCATTTGGGTGGAAGACCACCAGGCAGTGATGGACAGCCACTGCCGGCCAGCCCCCGATGTCACTGCGGCCATTGGACACCTCAGCGCCGCCTTCGAGCGGCATGCAGCCGCAAAGTCCCGCGCTGCCCTGCCCCATTACGGTTTTGACACACGCCTCGTCACCTTGCACATCAGCCACAGCTGGGGCGGTGGCGTGGAGCGCTGGATTCAGGACATCGTTGCCAGCGACACCCGGCACAATCATCTGGTTCTGGCCTCCGGCGGCAGCACCGAAACACAAATCCACGGCCAGAAACTGACTTTGTATGCGGCCGGTCGGCCAGACCGGGTTCCCGTCCGCGAATGGGTGCTGGCGCCCGCCATCAGCAGCACCAGCATCACCCACGGCAATTACCGCAACATCCTTGCCGGCATCATCCGGCGCTTTGGCGTGGGCCGCATCCTGGTGTCCTCGCTCATCGGCCACAGCATGGATGTGCTGGGCACCGGGCTGCCAACGGCGCATCTATTGCACGACTACTACCCGGCCTGGCCGGCGCTGGACCTCGACCCGCTTGCGTTTGCCGGCGAGGGCGACAGCGGACAAATCGAAGTCGCCAGGGGCATCGCCGCTTCGGGCGACAGCTTTCTGTTTGCCGAGCGCAGCCCCGAAAAATGGATCCGGCTGTCCCAGGCATGGCGCGCGGCCGTGCGCACGCATGAAATTGCGCTGGCCGCCCCAACAAACCAGGTGCTCACGCGCTGGCGGCGGCTGGTCAACGACCCGCTCGATAACGCCACAATCATTCCGCACGGCTTTACCGGCTGGCCGGCCGATACAGCTGCCATTGCGCCCCGCCCCGCCGGATGCGGCCGCCTCAATCTGGTTGTGGTAGGTCGGCTGAGCCGCGGCAAGGGCCTGCGGCTCCTTGCCGATGCGCTGCAGCAGGGCCTTGGCAGACACGCCCGCATCACCCTGCTGGGCTGTGGCCGCCAGGGCATGGAATTTTTTGGCTGGCCGGGCGTTGACATCGTTGTTGACTACAGGCATGAACAGCTGCCCGAACACCTGGCGCGCATCGCGCCCCAGGCAGCGCTGTTTTTATCCACCGTGCCCGAAACCTGGAACTACGTTCTCAGTGAAACAAGGGCCCTGGGCCTGGTGCCCGTGGCCACGCGCTGCGGCAGTTTTGAAGAGCGCATCGAGCACGGCAAAAACGGCATCCTTTTCGACCCGCAGCCGTCCGGACTGGTCAAGGCGCTGGCCGACCTGAACGCCCGCCCCGAAAGGCTTGATGCCATGCGCTCGGCCCTGCCCGCCGAGGCCTCCATGCCCGTGGCGCTGGCCGCGCTGGACAGCCTCGTTGCAAGCCGTGGCGCAAAGCCGCCGACCGCTGTAGCCGCCACCGGAAAAGATCTTGATGCCAGCGTTCTGGCCGGCCGCCTCGCCGACCTGCAAAAACAGCAAGCCGTTCAGTCGGCAACGCTCGAAGAGCTGCAGGTTCAGGCGGCAGAAAAAACGCGCTGGGCACAGCGCTATGAGCGCATGTTCAACGAGCGCAGCCGGTGGGCACGACAGCTTGATGGGGAGCTTTCCAGTCTCAGACACGAGTTTTCAGAAACAGTCGACAGACTTCAGGGCGAGCTTGATGAGCAACAGCAGAAAAAGCTCGCGCAAACTCACGCACAGCTGGAAAACGCGCACAACAAAATCAGTGCGATCACCTCAAGCCGTTCATGGCGGCTGACCCGGCCGCTGCGCA
>Ga0079226_10000557_pt1 | contig 26476 bp, 29 predicted proteins | sample Poulit2014_FD_76345 | JGI IMG/M metagenome (GOLD analysis project Ga0079226, IMG submission 76345) | Agricultural soil microbial communities from Georgia to study Nitrogen management - Poultry litter 2014 | ecosystem: Environmental > Terrestrial > Soil > Agricultural land | place: USA: Georgia...
AAGCTAACCCTTTTGCCCATTTTTTCTTCCGAAAATAACCATGTCCTTGTAATTGTTCTTTCTGATTCATTTGTTTTTCTCCTATCCTATTTTTTAATTAAAGTATTGGCGTTTCTTAAAGAAGAAACCACCAATAGCAGCTAAGGCACTTCCTAAGATACTCAAAATTGTGGTATTGGTATCTCCTGTCATTGGCAATGTTGTACTTTCACCTGTTGCGGTTGTGACTGAAATCGTCCCATCACTGTTTGTCGTTGCACCGATTGCTTCAGGGGTAGTAATCGTGCCATCAGCTAGCACAATTGAACCATTTTGCGTGCTGACAATCGTAGCGCCTGTATTGGTGTAGACTGGCGCATTGCTAGTGACATCTTGTACAATTTGACCTGTCACTTGAGAGGTTGTTCCTACTTGGCTTGCGCCAGCTTGAGCAGCTGTTTCAGCTGAGATGTTTGGATTGTTGGTTGGGACAGACGTGTCTGGAGTGACTGTTGCAGTCCCACCATCTGTTGTTGGGACGGTATGGTCTGTTACCACACCACCAGCATCATCGACATTAGGAACCTCTTCACTCGGTTCTGTATTATTTTCTGTTTGGGTACCACTATCATTTGTATGATCCGTTGTCACCCCATTATCATCGGTTACCTCTGTAACGTCTGAAGAAGGACTTGTTGGATCAACGGGAACCGTTGGCTCTGTTGTAGAGCCTGTTTCCGTTGAAGTTGAAGGATCTGTTGACTGCTCAGGTTGACTTGAAGGGGCTGGAGTGATTACTTCAGTTGACGGTGTTGTTGGGTCAAGCGGAGTCACCTCATCCGCAAAAGCTGTTCCTGCTGTTGAGAGAACCAAAGTTGAACTTGCAAGGGCTGCAATCAATTGTTTCTTTTTCATGAATTTAAATACCTTTCTTATTCTTCAAAATATGGGGTTTCGGTTGGTTCTGTGGTAATCACATAGCCATAACGACTGGATTTTGACGCTTTCACCGTGTAGGTTAAGCGACGGCTTGAGGTCGTATCGTCCTGTTTCACCGCTACGACATAAGTCACTTGATACGTTTTATCCGATGAGTCATAAGTAACTGCCTCAAGAATGACAGACTGTAACGTCCCACTTTCTGGTTGAGTGTACTTGGCATCGCCATCAGATAAGAAGTCTGTGAGAGCTTCCTTGTTGCCTGAATAATAGTTAGGAAGAAAGAAGCGGCTAAAGACATCAATCTGATGTTCTGCTGAGATGAGGTTTTGCGTCTCTTTTTGTTGCTGATAAAGATAAGTCACTTGCTCAGTCTTTTGAGAGAGTTGAGCAAGGGCAAAAGCAGATACTCCAAAACCAGCTACAGCAAGCAGTAGCGATGCAACCAACCAAACGGTCAAACGCCTAATCGTTTTAGGATTCGGGTTAGGTTCTTGTTTGACTGGTGGAGTGACTGGCGAGACCTGAGTCGTTGTCCTTGCCTGAGAAACAGGCTTTACCTGCTCTCCTTCTTCTGGAAAGAAGGGCAAGGCGGAATCAGTCGTTCCTACGCTAACCTTATAGGCAGGATAAATCTGATTCTCAAAATACTCACGTTTCTCTTGGTAACTATAAGCGCTGAAAGTTGATTCTGTTAGAATAGCTGTGATAAGCGGATGAAGGAGCGTTTGGTAATCCTGGTTGAGAACAAAAGGACTCGCAAACACTTCACCTTCAGTCACTACTTCCTTTCCTTCTAAGTGTGCCACAGCAACTTTCTTCAGTTGAAACTGGCCATAAACCTGTAACAATTCTTGAAAAAGCAACTCTGCCTGAAAAAAGGTCAGGTAAGGGAGCGACTCTTCAATCAGCAATTTCCCATCAGGAAGCTTACTATCTAACCCCTCAATGATTCCTAACAATTCAGAATCATCTTCAGGAGACTTGCCATCTTCCCAAGTCACTTCCAGAAAGAGATCATCGGTTATCAAGCATTTGGAACTTTTCTTAAAAGGGCTAAATGCCATAGAGACCTCCTTTCATTAGTTGACAAAGTTATAGAACCATTCCACAACACTTGGTCCTGCTGAGACGAGCACAATCCCAATCGCAATCGCTAACCAATGCTTTTTAATGGCGGCTTTTATCTCTCGACCACCAAAGCCATAGACCAAACCTGTAACAACAACCGCAAAGCCAAAAATAATAATACTAATCCCCTGGACTTTAGTAATCCCCTGTTGTGCTAAATTTTGCGTTTTAGCAAAAGGATCCTCTGCATAAGCGGTACTGGTCACCATCCCTGATAAAACGAGGGATAATGATAATAAGTAAGGCTTCACACTCGTTTTGAGTCGTTCTAATGCTCGTGTCAAAATCGTCTTTATTTCCATAGACATCCTCCTTTATTTTTTTGACAATTTTAGTGTAAGAAATAATTAAAAATCACGCTCTATAGGTACAAGTCAGTTCCAAAAATCATTTTTGTGAAGTTTTTCTTCTTCGGCCTCTAGGCAAACCACCCGCTGATCTTGACGATGAGATTGGTCTGGTGCTTCCCCTTCGACCCAGAGATGAATATGGTAGGTTAAATCGGTTTTAGGCAGTTCTAAGCTCTTTGTTGCAATAGGAGCTAAGACTTTTCGCTTAATCAATCGTTCCAAAGGTCGGGCACCATTTTTAACATCAGTTCCTACATCAGACAGGTAAGTGATTAAACTTGGCTCATAGCTAAGGCTTAACTGTTGTTTGGCCATGCGAGTCTCGATTTCTTCTAAGTTTTTTGTCGCAATTTCTTCAATAACATCCCGTTCCAAGAGGTTAAAAATGAGTTTATTTTCAATACGGTTGAGAAACTCAGGACGAAATTCTGTTTGTAGCTCACTCTCCATTGATTTTTCAAACTGCAGGCGCTCACGGTCAGAAAGATTTTTGAAATTTCCTTTCAACTCCGCCTTATTAATAATTTTTTGAGCGCCAACATTGGTGGTCATGATCACAATGGTATTTTTAAAACTAATCACTCGTCCTGTACTATCGGTTAGACGGCCGTCATCAAGCACCTGAAGAAAAATATCCATCACTTCACTGTGGGCTTTTTCAACTTCATCAAGTAACAAAACACTATAAGGCTTCTGTTTGACACTTTCTGTTAGCTGACCTTTGGTACGAGTAGCCCTGTCACCGATAAATTTCACCACATCTTCTTTTTGCTTGTATTCAGACATGTCAAAACGAATCATCGCAGTTTCATCATCAAAGAGGGCTTCTGCAATAGCCTTAGCTAATTCGGTCTTTCCAACACCCGTTGGCCCTAAGAAGAGAAAGGATGAAATGGGTTTATTTTCATCCTGCAACCCTGCTTGAGCAATGGTAATGGCATCTACAATGGCTGAAATCGACTCATCTTGTCCTTTCACCCGACGTTTAAGCTTCTCCGTTAAATCTTCTAAGCGGTCTTTATCTGCTTTTAAAATCGTTGTGATAGGGATTCCCGTACGATTTTTAAGGATTTGAGCGATCTCATACTCGGTGACGACTGCCTTTTTCTCAGCTGAAGCAATGGTGGCTGCTTCATCGATTAAATCGAAAGCTTTATCTGGTAAAAAGCGATCAGTGATATAACGTACGGATAAACTAACCGCTTGTTTAACGGCTTCATGACTAATCGCAATGTGATGATAGTCTTCATAAATTTTTTTAGCCTGGTCAATCATACGAATCGCTTGTGATTGACTGGGTTCATCTACCATAATGGGCTGCATCCGTCGCTCTAAAGCACGGTCAGTTTCGACATAGTCATGAAACTCATCTAAGGTTGTGGCACCGATGAGTTGAATATCACCACGAGCAAGCACTGGTTTAATGATATTTCCCGCATCGAGAGCTTGCCCCTCTTGGCTACCTGCTCCAACAATGGTATGAAATTCGTCAATAAAGAGAAGATTTTTACCACGAGTCGCCACCATCTCTTCAATAATCTTTTTGAATTTGGCAATAAAGCCACCGTCTTCGCCAGTCATTAAACTGGATAATTCTAAGGAACGAACGGTTAAGCCTTGCAGGTCTTCTGGAACTCCTCCTTTTAAAATCGCTAAAGTCAATCCTTCAACAATAGCAGTTTTCCCAACACCTGCTTCTCCGACTAAAACAGGATTATTTTTAGTGCGTCTGCGAAGAGAGGTGATAACTGCCGCCACCTCTTTGTCACGACCGTAAACCTGATAATCAGTCTCTTTTTGGGCAATCTTAGCAGATAAGTTATCAGTATATTTCTCTAGGAACGGTGTTCGGGAGCTGTTGGTCATCTCAATCACTCCTTCTTTCTTTGGCAGCTTGAATTTGACTGCTTAATTTATCTTTAATGGCATCCACAAACTCACGAGGGTCAATTGCTCCTTCCCCAATCTGTGAGAGAAAGACTTCCCAGCCACCTGTGGTTTCAGGTGATGAGAATTCATTGTCAAGGAGATAATTAATCAGCAAATAGGCTTTATCTGTTGGAAACAGTTGCCCTGTTTTGCGATCTTTTTTGACATAACCACGCTTTTGAATCGTCTGAATAATAGCACCACGGGTTGCTTGTGTGCCAAGCCCATATTTCGGAAAGACTTGACTAATCAACTGGCTTTCGGTTAAGCGTTTAGGTGGCTTCGTAACACCTTCAATCACTTGAACAGTCGTTGGAACTAATTGCCCGACCTGATAATGTGGAAGTTCTACATCTTTTCGGACGGCTTGCTCACTGTACTCTGCCCACCCTAAATCAATCATGTGTCGGCCAGTCGCCTGAAACGTCCAGGCTTTATTTTCCAGTTGCACACTTGTCGTGTGATAACAACAATCAGCCGCAAACATTAAAATGGTTCGTCTCACGACAATTTCATAAATACGACGCTCTTCCTGAGACAAGGTCATGAGGTTTGGAATATTTTCTGTTGGAATTAAAGCATAGTGACTAGCCTTAGCCACCTTTTGGTCATCCACATAAGCCTCACGAGGCTGCACCTGTTTTGGTTCAAACGGACATTGGATAACTTCTTGGTAGCTATTAAGATATTGTTTCAAGTAAGCAAATTCATCTGTTGTGATAAAACGGCAATCGGTGCGAGGATAAGACAAATATTTTTTGAGATATAGCTTCTCCACGATTTGTTCAGTCTTGGTCGATTCATATTGCCAGCGTTTCGCTGCAACCCCTTGTAAATCCGAGAGATTAAATAAGGGTGGGGCAGCTCGTTGATGTTCTTGCATCTCAACTGCAGTCACTAGTGATTGTTCTGAGAGTCCTTTAGCAATTGCTAGAGCCTCGTCACTGTCTGTAAACTTATCTTTTGTAGAAAATAAGACACCTGTTGTACGGTCTTCCAGTTGACATTTCCAATAAGATTGTGGGATAAAACCACGGATAGCTAAATCATTCTCACAGATTAAACGAACAGTAGGCGTTTGAACTCGACCAACCGATAAACTATTGCCTTTTTGTTTTGATAGCTGGCCTTTGGCTTGCAACTCAAGCGTGGCTAAAGGTGACAGATTCATGCCAACCAACCAATCACTTTGCGCTCTCGCTTCTGCTTCTAAATAATAGTTATAGGTTTCTTGCGGGTCACGTAAGGTTTGGAACGCTCGCTGAAGCGCACTAGTTGTCATAGAATTGACCCATAACCGTTTTGTGATTTTTTCTTTGCCACCTGGAATATGAGATAAGATCGAATAAGCAATACGCTCGCCTTCCCTATCCGCATCCGTTCCGATAATAATGCGATCAGCTTTGGTAACCTCTTGATAAATCCGATTAAAATAGTCTTTTGAACGCTTATCTTGTTTTAACTGTTGCTTAAAAGACACGTCAACCAGAGGAAGCTTGGTTAAATCCCAATTATCCGTTGGTAGACCATATTCAAACAAATGTCCTTCAGCAGCTACGACATGCACCTCATCTTCAAAGAATGGGGATTGGGAAATAATATGCACTTTTTGTTGTGTCGTTGATTTTCCCAGAGCAGTCGCATAAGCCTTGGCTTGCTCTTCTTTTTCAGCTAGTATTAGCGTAACCATAACAGCTCCTTTTCTCTTTTTGATAGGTTTATCGTAAGGGATAATCAAAAATCGTGCTCTATAGGGACAACTCAATTCTTGATACTCATTTTCCTTATCAAAACAGGAACAAGAAGTTATATAACTTCTTGACTATCACTAAACGAAAAGGAACGCTTGTTGAAGCGCTCCTTTTTTAACGGTTTAGCCCCTTATCATGGGCTTTGGGAAAATTTGGCTGTTGCCTATGGTTCCGCTGGTAAGGTTTCGTGTGCTGTTCGACTTGTTTAACCATTGACATCACCGTTTTGTGAATCCGTGTCATCGAATCGGTCAAGGCTTTATCACTGTATACGTTCAAATTATCCGTCCAGTTAGCCATATAACGAAACGCTTTGTCGCCCGTATCTAGCCCAAAATGTTTTGACACCAGATAGCTTGTCATTTCAGCTTCAAGTTCAGCTTGATAACGAGGGACAGTTTTCGTCTGAGACATCATCGTTTTAGGGTTATGCAGGGTTGCATGGGCTAACTCATGAATGGTCGTCCCAATTTTTTCACCAGGGGTATTGTGAGGATTAAGCAGGATTTCTTGGCGATTAGGGTCAAAAGCTCCCTTGCTATTCCCTAAGACGTGGGCATCATCCTGGAGAATGGTCACTCCAAGGCTTTTAGCATAATCACAGAGTCCCTCAAGAACCTCTTTGGATTTCACCTGATCCATATCAAAGTTATAGTGGCGATTCGGCATCGCTTTTGGATAACTTTCAGGTTTCAAGGTTGTTTGAGAAAGTTCAAAGACGTTATAAGTCGTGTATAAAGGCTGGCCGTTAGCATCACGTTTTTGGAAAAGGCTAACTTTTAGTTTCTTTTCTTTGACTAAGGCCTTTTCTTGCGGTGTTGCTTGTGATAAGCGTTTAAACTTAGGATTGTCTTTCTCATTTTTGAGTTGGTTTCCGTTGCTATCTAAAACAGGAATCATCTTCTCCATTTGAGGTCTAAAGAGGCGAATACGAGAGGTTTCACCAGCTTTAACGGATAAGCTATTGTGAACCACTTCTTTCGTTTGACCTGTGCGCTTATTAGTATAAGTCGCTTTGGTTTGCATCACATCATCTTTGCTTAATCCTAAGCTTTCTCCCATCGCTTGCCATTGATTGTAGGTTGCCACGGCATTGGCTCCTGGCCATTGAGCTTGAATGAGCGCAACATTTCGAGGCGAAAGTGTTGGAAACTTGCTCATAAAGTCAAGATATTCTGCTAAGTCTTTAGGGGACTGAGTATACTCACGGATTTTTTGAAAGGCTGCTTGGCTCAGTTCATACGCTGAAACTTTCTGATAGTCAACGGGTTCTGATGATTTCTTCGGTGAAGGAGAAGAAGGTGTTTTGTGAATAGTTGAGGTATTGGTCTGACGATTTGACATTATCCCAGAATTAATAATAACGCTATTGTTTTTAGCGACAGTTGAATTAATAATAATATCACCTGTGCGATGGTTTCCCTGGCTTTGAACAGGAGACTCATTTAAAATTTTTTCCACCCGACGTTGAAAACGATTTTTCAATACTTCTCTTTCCGACGTGACTGTTTTAGCTTCATTATGTGAAGCCGCCACTTCTTGTCTTGTCTCACGAGAAGTTGGTACGCCTTCAGCAATATCTTCCGCTATCGTTTGGTTCAACGTTTGATTTTCCAGCTGAGAAAGAGCGTTATTATCCATTTCTGCTAAGTCCTGATAACCTGCTAAACGACGATAGCCAAGACCTAGCAATTGCGAGATTGGTTTACTTTCTTGGCCGATATGATAGCTGACCCCTTCTTTAACAAGACCTCCACCAGGTGCATAAATCGCAAAGTTAACGATTGCACTAGTCACCTCATCACCTGATTGAGAGCGTTGATTTTGGTGATAGAGTTCTCTAGCAAAGTCTTGATAATCAATGAAGTCAGTTGCCTGAAATGGTAATGATGTTCCAGCTGATAACTCTTGAAGGCGAACATGATAATGATTGTCATAAATATCATCTTGAGACCAAGCTTTGTAGAAGTCTGAGTTTTTATCTAGCAAGTGATCTCTTTCAGCAGCATCCATGATTTGGTTGAAGTCATTGTCATGCTGTGCTGCATACTCATCATATTTATCCCATGCTGGATGTAGGGCTTCAGGAATGTTATCTCGGTTGTCTTTACCAATTTGAGCGCCGTTATTATAGACAGCATCTAAGACTTTGGTGAAGTCCTCAGCAGTCACCTCAAGTGAATTTACTGGATTGGGCATTTCAACTTGCTCATTAGAAAGATCTTGATATTCCTTATTTTGTAAAATTGAGAGCATTTCTTCACCGTTGTCTGAAACATAACGATGATTAATAGATAAAGGTGTTATTTCACCATCTTTTTCCGAATAGACTCCTAAAATAACATTAGCATGCTCAGCATTAGTAAGCTGTTTCTTCAGCTGCTTAGTAACTTCCATAAGAGAAGCCGGGTAGAGGTTCTCACCATTAGATTGGAAAGCTAGTAAAACGTCTTTATCATCTGATTGGATAGCTTGTTCCATTGTCAACGAGTGTAATTTAGGAATATCATCGACATTATCAAAGTAAAAGGAATTAGCATTTAAAATAGCCTTCATATCGGGTAATGCTTTAATTTTTTGGAACGTAGCATCTCTATTAGAAATCATAATATTATCATAATCACCCCTACCAGCTGCAAAATCATGTAGGGTTTTCTCCGCTGTTTGACCGTCCTTGATAGGAAAAATTCCTGTTAGATGCATATAATGACGCTCTTCAAAATGTAAATTAACACTATAAACCCTATCTTCTTTCTGGTAAAAATAGTGAATGGTTCGATCTGCCAGGTTATCCAAATACCATCTAGCTGAATTTTGAACAATGTCAGCGTTATTATTTAATTTAAATAAATCTTCTTCATCAATAATGTGGTAATTCCGCTTATACATTGACTTATCAGGCTTTTGTATGGTAAAATGTAATAAAGAATGAGATTCGGATTGAGTTGGTGACAACTCTTTCAACGGTTGTGATTTTATCACTTCGGGTACCGGTGCTGCCTCTTGAGCTTGCTCAGAAAGATCCCCTAATATTGTCTCATTCTTTTTGATTTGCTCTGAATTAGAAGTCATTGTCTCTTGAAGGTTTTCAGGAGACTTTTTAGCATCCTCAGATAAACCAAATCTACTAATAACGACATCAAATTGTTCGTTATAATGGTCAATAACTTTAACCCAAGTCTCATCTACGGCTATTTTTAAATTATTGAGAAAGTCCAAGGTCTCATCAGGTGACAACTCTTTCTCAATAAGGTAAGTCTCAATGCCATCCCGATCAAGTGTATTTCCTTCTAATGAAAGGAAACCTGTCGCTCCATCGTAGCTTGATTCTGCCACAAAAAGATTGACGCCATTTTTATGATATTGAATATCCTGCAAGCTATTATGAAACTCTAAAAAGGCTTGATCAGATGCTCCTAAGCTATCCAATTCCTCATCATGCCATAGATAGTAAGTTTCACTATCAGTAATACTTTTAATCGCCTTATCTATAGCTTTTGTAAGGTTGTCATCTCTTTCTTCAGAACCGTAACGACGTTCGAGAAAATCATCATCAATAATGAAAGTACCGTAAGATTTCAATTCACCAACGACTTCTTTTTCAGCTGTTAAAGGCTTGAGAAAACTGTTTACTTCTTCTTGAGAATAAAGATGATGTTCCACTTGATTCCTTCTTACCCAGCTATCAAGATTGACTAACTCGTCTTCAATATTAAAATCATTTCCCCAGTCCTCACCGTAAGCAAGGTAACCTAGTGATTGGCTGTTTTTGGTAACTTCAAGCATCCAAGGGGCTTTAACATCTGAGAGATTATCTACTTCATTAGGGCTATGAATCTCTAAGTTGATGTTATAACCTTGGTTAAAGCTTACTGTATTCGTATAAATAACACTACCATCATTTGAAACGGTACTAACTAAATCAGCTTCAGTTGATAAGTTTTCTTGAATATCAGAAAGCGATAACCTTTCTGACGTGATTATTTCAGCTTCAGGTGTTGGATCTTGTTCCATATGTCTAACTTGCAAATAACTATTCCAATCTGCTTTTTCTTGACCTTCTGGTAAGTCTGGAATATCAACCGTTAGGCTAACTCCTTTTTCTTGCAAGGATGTGATAAAGTTTCGTCCTGCTTCGTCGTTATCAACCGCAAGTGTGATCACATCCGCATGCTTACCGTCTCTAAAGTAATTATTATCAACAGCAGTCGTTAACCCATTAGCGAGTTCTTCCTTACTCCATCTTAAATCACGGCCTGAGAGTTCCGCTTGTAGTTCAGCTAAATGACGACCAATGGTGGCTTCTTTTAAGCCATCCATTGATACCAAGCGCACATCTTGAAGGTTGTCCTTATTGACCTCATAATAAGACATCAAATCAATTGGGCTTTCCGTAAAAACTAAGCGCTTTGGTTGACCAATATCGACATGTAACCCATTCATTCCATCTGAATTTCGGGCAATAATCTTGGCATAGCCACGTTCTGGCCATTTTTCCCAATTTTCCTCTATCCCTTGCAAGTTTGCGCCAACTACCTCACCTGAAGGTGATAACGTCTTAAAAACAACAACAGGCTCAATGCTATCGTTCAATTTAGCATTAGCTTGTGCTAGTACGTCTTTTTCTAAAAAGAAGTTGATGGTGTCATCTGATAACCCTCGAACCTCTTTAAGATAGGTTCTGGCTTCGTTAAACGGTTGTTCATAAGGTTTGAGATAATAGTTAAATGGTTCCTCGCTGCGTTCAACTCGTTGAAAGGTTTTAAACTCCCCATCATTCAAAAAATTAACAGATTGGTTAAAATCAGTCTCTTTAATGGTTTCAACAAGAGAGATAACATCCCCTCCCAAATTTCGTGAGAACCATTTCCATAAATTCTTATCAGGTGAGATCACGAGACTATCATGTTCTTTCCAACGATAATCTCGCCCTGATTGAATGAGCTCCATGTTTAGTTCATTTGCGACATCCAAAATATCCCGAGAGCGAGCAACCTCAATCCGTTCTCGTCTACTTTTAGCTCGTGTTTCTTTTTCTGGCATTATACGCTCCTTTCGTTAACAACACTCATAAGAAACAGTCATATAATGGTTGGTAAGGCTTATCATCTGGAACGATGAATCCTTCTATCGGTAGTTTAATCAAGTCACCGATGGATAACATGGCATATTGTTTGGGATTGTCTTGATAAGATAAACTAACCTCTAAATCTGCATTTTTGCCTTGTCCTTCAAAAATGACCAGTAGTGTCTGATCATCCATTGTTTTGACTAACCAGTCAGCCGTCACATCAAATTGTTCCATTGAAACATCTGGAAAATACAGTTCCATAAACACTGCTCCTTTCTTTTTGTAGATACTTTTATCGTAAGGGATAATCAAAAATCATGCTGTAAAGGGACAAGTCAATTCTATTTTTAGTCTTTGAAAGTGATATAATAGAGATAATTTTTAAAAGGAGTTTTTGGGGTAGGAATGGCTAAAATCACAAGTTTTCATACAGAACAGCTTTATCAAGACGTTTTAAATGCTATTGACTTACTAGGTGGCAGCTTTAAAGTCTATGCCATCAAAACTTCTGAAACGGGTAGCACTTACTATACTGATTATTACGATGCAGAAATGCCGCTGCGAAATGATTCAGATAGCCTGGTGATTTGGTCAGCTGAAGACGAAAGGGAATACCAGGACACACTTAACGCTTACCAAAAGACGGTTGATTACATTAAGCAATATACGGAATATGATATTCTGACATTAGAGGCACTTGAAGAGCGACTAGCTAAGCAATTACAAAAGAACAGTGATTAAATATTCACTGTTCTTTTTTGAGCTAACGATTTTGGCGGTAATCTTCCTGTTCTTCTCGCTCATCACTACGTGCCCGTTCAGCAAGTGCTCGTTTGTCGGCTTGTTGGGCTCTTGACAGCGAAGCGGTTAGCCGTCGCATAAAACTAGTATCTATCCTTGCTTTACCGTGGGCTTGTTGCAAGTTTTGGCGCTGCGACTGTTTTTGCGATTGCATTTGTTTAGCAATAGCTTGTTGGATCTGCGTTTTTTGTTGGCTTTCTTCTTCAGGCAACAACTTGCTATACAGACCTTTTAAGGTTGAAAAGTGCTGTGCATTTAACCGCTTCAAGTCTCTGATTTGCTCATCATCAGTTGATGCCACAATAGCTTGATTATTTTGATAGATGTCATGTTTCAGCTGAAAAATAGACAGGTGGGTCTGTAACTCTTCGACATACTCGCTTTTGGAGATGTCTTGTCCTCTTAGCAAAGTTAAGATACTCTGATCTTGAAGCGTGGAAAGAGCTTGTAATTCTTCTTGAAGCTGTTTGACTGGTATCTGGATGTTCTCTCTCGACGCTTTTGAAATGGGTAGAGAAACGCTATCTTGAAACTGTTGGGCAAGCAGTTTCTTAGCAGTGATGGCCTCTGGTTTGAGTTTATAATTTGGGGTTAATTGCCATTCAATGAGCTTAAGTTCTTGAGCTATTGCTCGTCGTTTAAAGTCTACAAAGGCTTGGTCAGTTGCTAAGGGCTGAACTTGTTGCAGGAGCTTCTGAGCCACTATAAGCTCCTTTTGCTTTTCTTCTAATCGACTAAGTCGTAACGCACAACGAAAGGTTCCTAGTTCCTGACGTTCTTTTAACGTACGATTTTGCTTTTGTTTAGCCACATCCACCAGCTCTTTTAAGTCTTCCGTTGAAAAGAACGAAAGGTCTTTTAAGGTTAGTTGTTTGGCTAGAAGATTTTCTTCCACTTGACTAATGTCATAAACTTGATCTTGGTGGAAATCAGGCTGACCAATACCATTGCCGTATTTATCATAACTGTCATAAACGGGTTTAATAATCGTAACAGCTTTGGCATTAGAGGTTAATTGATAACCTAATTTTTGCCAAGCCTCTAACGATTTTAAAACACTTGCTTCTGGTAACTGTTCAAGAATCCGTTGTTGATTCAACGTTGAAAAATGAGTCAAATTGGCCTCAAAGGGATTTTGAAATTTAGGCGGTGTTTCTCGAAAGGAACGTAAAATACGATTGGCTAACCGCTCTCTTAGTTCTGCTTCTCGACGAGTGACTAATTGGTCTAAATCGTATCCTTTAGAGACTCCTTGAGTCCGAATAACTTGACCATCTATTTTTCTCAGCTTTTCATAGGTCTGATTTTTTTCAGCTGAATAAGCTCCCTCATATGTTTGTAAAAAAGCACGAGTTTCTTGTAAAAACTCTTGATAAAGGCCCTTGCCATCGTGTTCAAAATAAGAGTCCAGGTATTTATCTAAGAAGAATTTACTCACCGCAAAATCTTTAGCGTTAGAACCATAGCGCCACTTCTTTTGAAACGGCAAGTGATTATAAGCTTGTTCCAAAAAATTTTTTTCAGTTGAACGAACCATTCTGCTTTCTTGAAAAACTTGATTAATGAGGTTAGTTTTTAGGTTCGCTAAAATTTGTTCTTTTCGTAACAGGGCAGAACGTATTTTGTCATTAATGAGACCATGAAAAACGTCACTTTTACATTTTTGGATCGTTTTTTGCGAAAAATTACCACGATACTCCATTCGGTGGCGAGGTTGATAAAAAAACTTTTCTCGCTTTGATTCTATCTCAGAAAGGCCAAAGTGTACATGGATATTATCCGTGTTCAAATGAATGTTGCCCCACCAAAAAGCCGACTCTGACAATCCTTCTTTGGCAATCATTTTTGGAATCACATCTCGCATAACCGTTTTGATGGCTTGCTGGTCCACTTGACCTGTTGCTAGATCATATAACCCTTGAGCAGCTAAAAAGTCATTATCAAATGAGATAACGCCTTGCCATAGTAATGATCCATTTTTGTGAGCTTGCTCTAATTTTTCTTTTAACTCAGTTACTTTTTCTCGCTGTAAATAATTAGCATCCTGAGTAAAGATAGCGGTCATCTCCTCACTTTGTTTTTCAGTCGCATAAGACCGATTCATATAATCAATATATTCTTGAAAATTGAGCGCCGTTTCAGGGACTTCTGATTGAATTTTTTGAAGTTGTTCTTCTGTTAAACCTTCTACAGATTGACGGTGGGTTTCTAAGTCAAGGTCATTATCCATTTGGATAGCCTCATCACGATTCGTATAATCAACATAGGCACTATTAGCTTCGGTGTATTGCAACATAAAGGTAATGTTTGGACTTGATGAGTCACTCATTGTTTCCAGCTCCTTTTTCCTTAAAATAGACCATCTTTTCGCAATTGAGCATAATCGCTTAAGAGGGGTTGCAGTTCTTCGGCTTCAATTTGAAATTCATTAAACCATCTACCAGATGGTGAGACGTGCAAGTCATTTTTATCCGTTAAAAACTGCATTGGAATAAGTAAAATAAACGGACGTTCTAATTCAGAACCTGGCTTACGTTCCAAAAAAGCGACAATAAAATCTTGATCACCTTTCGTCCGAAAGTGCCAATGATAAGACTGGCTGTTCTTTTTAGAAGCCATGGAACTATACTTCACATCAATGGTCAGCCCATCAAACCAAAAATCATAAATGGGATTGTTCTTCTGAAAATATTTATTGGCATCCGTTGCTTCAGGGACGTATTTTTGAAATAAGTCTTCTGCTAGTCCACCTAATCTGGCGCTTCGTGAACCGTATTGAATTTTATCTTGTATGGTTAAACAACCACTTTTAATTAATTTCAAATGGGCAATGTGAGTAGGCAGGCCCGATTGCTTAACGGCCTCGTGAAAATCTCCTGTTGCTAAATACAACTCAACAATATCATCACTCATCGGAAACTCCTTAATGGGAATGTTTTATTGTTTGCCCTCGGCTAACATCTTCTTTGATAACATCTTCAATACGTGCCATCAATTCATGTTGTTCAGGATCAAATTGGGAGCGAATGGATTCTAAATTTTGAATATCAAATTGCTCACCTTTGGTAATAGCATGAAAATTAGTGAGTTCTAAATAGAACATGCGATCTAATTGACGTTTGATGGTGCTTAAATCACCATTAATTTTTTCCAGTTGATCATCCTTAATGTCATTTAGTTGCTTCATGCGTAAGCCAAAATCTTCCGTCATAGCATTTTCTAAAAATAATTCATGAAATGTTCTAACTAATAACACAAAGATCGATGAGCTACTCATCTCCTTCTCTAGGTCATTGAAATTTTCAAAATACTGTTTTATGTCATCAAAAAATTGACGCTCCTCTGGTGAAAAATAGATGGTCATACGACTTGGTTTTTTCTTCATTTTCTTCTCCTTACTTTCTTCTTTAACTTATTTTTTGTGAACTGCCTGTTAGGTAATTAATGTCATAACCTGGTTGAACATTAAAAATATAAACATCAAATGAGATGGTATCATCTTCGACACTTTGCGCTTCTAGTCGAACACCACGACAAACTAACTCCACATTTTTAAATAGTGGTGTTACTCGATAACGCACATGATGATTGGTGTCTTTGATATAATTAGCAATTACATTTTCATAATAAACCATTGATGATGACTCATCATCAAAATTAGCATTTAACGCTCGGGTACCTGTAAATAAATTTTTAACATTAGCATTTTCACCACTTAACTCAAAAGCAATTAAGTGGGAACGATTATACAGATAATCAGACTTGCCATTAAAGGTAATTTTTTTATTTTTCCAGCCAGTTGGTGTAACGTTTGAAATGTCTTCACGTTTTTCAGTTGGCATTAATTCTTGTCCCAACATTGCTTCAGCAACACCAACACGATTTAAAAAATCTAAATCAGAATAGCGTTCCCAAGAGCCATTTGCCAAGCTTAATTCTTCACTGGTAAATTGCGCTTTATCATTAACGGTAATCACTTGTTTTCCGTCATATGTTTTTGTTTTTAACGCCTCATTTTGAGTTTGATAAGCGCTACTTGATGTCGAATTTTTTTCTTCAGCTGAATCGGCAATATTTAATTGTGTCGCAATATCATTTTGCGAAAAAACAGTGATGATGCGTTGAATGTTTTTAGGTTGAATCAGAAAGATAGTTAAAAATAATAAGGCTACTAATACCGATTTATTTTTCTTCATGAGTAGCCACCTGCTCGTCTTTCTGCTTCAAGCGCATCCACATCATCCATAAACCGCAACCAATGCAAGGTGAGGTCTTCGACCATATCTTGTTTGGCACTAAAAGCTGTTAATGAAATTTCATTTTTAAGTAACAACTCTAAAATTTGTGCTTGCTGTTCTTTGATGGTTGATAAAGTTTCTGCAAACTGATTGTCGTATAAATTAAGACCATCATTCATCACAATGTTTTCAACTTGGGACAACATAAATTCGTTGAAACTCGCATAATTATATTTTTTAGAAATGGCATGGAGTTGTTCAAATATTTTGCCAGAAATATTTCGTACTTTAATTTCTTTAGTCATCACTTTCCACCTCACCTTCATACTCCAACCAACGAGAAATGTGCTCACCATAGCGGTCCATTTTGCCTTCAAATGTTGCTAGAATGTCTGCCTGTTTTTGCGTTTGCTTTAAAATATGATCAGTGGTTAATTTCATATTTTCGAGATGTGCTAGATATAAATCTTGCGCTCTATTAAATTGACCGTATTCAATTTTTTCTCGTAACACTGAAAGCAAAAATGCATTAAAAGATTTTGCTTTATTCTCTGTCGCTAATGCTTTTAAATAATTAATTTCAGAATCAGATAAACCTCTCACTAAAATATCCATTTTTAATTTCCTTTCACTCAAAAATTGGCGCCCTTCTTTTATCTTTTAACGAGGCAAAAGATAAAAGAAGCAAAACAGAAAACCTAAACCTCACAACGTTACGAAAAAAAGTTTTCGACTTATGTGGTTTTTCTGCACACTCACACCTACCTTATTGGCTAATGCCAATTTAGGGTGTCAGTGCTTGAAAAGAGCATAAGGGAAACTGTCCCCACGTTCCGTGTGGAGTTGATAGTATCAACGTTTCCAATGATATCAATTTTCTCGGTTTCACCTACCTTTACTTACACCATTACTTACAGTCACCTACTAAGTGAGTACCTAACCTACCTGTTTTTACTTACAAACACTTACAAAAATACCTACATCAACTCACTTAGTTTTGGCAAAGATTTTTAAATATTTCAGATCACTTTTCAACTGAAAAAGTTATCCGTTTTGGGCCATTTGATGTGATTCATTTTGTTCTTTTTTCTCAGCAAGACGTTTTTCTTTTTCGGCATTTTTGAGTTCTGTTAATTCTGTTTTTAGTGTTTTTTGAATGGTTTCATAAGATAATGTTTTGTCTTTTTTGAGTTGAATTTGAACATACAATTTGCCGATATTTTTTTGAAGTTTTTCTTCTGCAAGTTTGCGTTCATTTTCCAATGAAGCAATTTTTTTCTTTGCTTCTTCAATCTCCAATTCAATTTTTGTTAAGTCTTTTTTTGCCATATAGGCATCCTCCTTTTTATAATTAAATTTAGTATATGTGATAATTTAAAAACGTGCTCTATAAGTACAGTTTGGTTCAACAGTAATCAAAAAAAAGTTCTCTAACAACTTGCTAGAGAACCGTTATTATTATTTTTAATAAAGCATTTTTAGCCATCCTTTTTAGCAGATAATTTTAAAGGACTCTCCATGGATAAATAGGTGAAAGCTTTCTCTGCAGACAAGTTTAGTTTGACTAATGTCAAATGACAATAACTGGCATTTGGTGTCGTAAAACCAAAGGGGTAAACACGAAAAACTAATACAAACATGGCATCATTATCGAAAAATTCTCGATGGGTTTTGTGCGTCTCAACGTCTGTAAAATAGTGTAATCCTGTTTGTCGGTAACTATCCATAAAAGATAATTCAAGAATTCTTTGGTAGTCTGTTTGAATAGTTTTTTGATTGATTAATCGCATTCTTTCTACCGCATTTGGGCACTTAGCATCGTTAAAAAAGTTATCTTTAGGTGGCAGTGGATCACTTTCTTTTCGGATACCCAAATAAGATTTATTGAGGACCTTTTTGAAAAGATAGTATCTAAATAATTTTGGATAAGGATAACGAATAATAACGTAAACAAGACCTGAAATAATCCAAGCAAGTGCTAATTGATTGCTTAGTTGCGTGCTAGAAATAGCATAGCCAATCATAAACGCCGTATACCAAATCACTGCTTTAACACATCGCCAGATGACTTCTGAATATACCTTGGTAATGTCTAGGGATAATTTTGAACAAATATACCCCATCATAAAGATTGTGAGAAAAGTTTTAACCTCATTTTGGGGAGCAACTCCTTGTGTCAATATACCAAAAAACATCGCTGTCATGATTTCAAATTGCCATTTATTTAATATTTCTAGCAACCAATTTCCAAGTGTTAGGAAAATGAGATGGCGTTCTTGTTTTGTTCGTTTGAGTGATTTAAAAGTCATTTTTTGTTTCCTTTTTTTATGTTTTAATCCATTTCAATCGTCTCAATTGAGTTTGAAAATTCAAATGTTCCATCTTTAACTGCAGTTTTTTTCTTCGCTAACGTTTCTAACTTTTCTTCCAATTTTTTGATGTTAGTATTAGCTGTTTCAATGGTCTGATTTTTCGATTCAATATTACCATCAATCGTTGCAATATCTTTTTGATTAGCTTCTAAATCGTCACCTGTGAGGTATTGACTTTCAGTTGATAAGCTCGCTTTTCGAGATTCATCATCTTCAATAGAGGCTTTCAATTGAGCAATTGACTTGTTCAATTTTTTAATTTGATTATTTTGGAATGTTTCTTCTTTTTTGATTTCCGACAGAGTAAACTCTTCACGAGAGACCTCCTTAATCGTTTCTTTTTTAAGTTGACTATTTTGAGTGGTAATCATAAATTGCACCACATTATCGTCCTCATCATCACTTGATTGTGATTGACTGGTTGACGTTTCTTCATCATCAGATGACGAAGCAATGTCGACATCAATCGAACTGGTGGCGACCGTTTTATTGGTAATATCAATTGCATAAGCGCCAAAATCTTCTGGCACATTTCGGATGATAACAGAGATTTTATTGTCAATAATTGGGACGACTTCCATAACCGTATCAGCGGTTTTATGTTGCGCATAAAGTTGCCACTTTAATCGTTTCGCATCAATACCACGATCAACAGAAGAGGTTGCATCTTTCGTTTCAAACTGCAAGACAACGACGCCTGTTTTCGCCGAATAGGTTTGACTAGTGAGTTTGATTTCACCCGTTCCATTTGAAAAACTCTGCTTGGTTTTGAGTTGTTCATCGCTATAAGTTTGCCGTTGAGGGGAATAAATCGCACCTAGTAATAAACTCAACCAAGTGGTAAACAGTAAACCAAAAATAACCAATTTTCGCTTAACGACATTTTCGTGAAGCCAGTTTTTAATGGCGATAAATGGTTTAGCGATTGAGCTGGATTTGATCTGCTCAATCCATTTTTTAAGTGTATTCATCATACATAATGTGTCCTTTCTTTAGTGTCAAAATAAATGGTAAAACAAGAAAAAGGAAACGAGGAGATACCCATGCTACCTAATGAAATTTCAAGTTTTATAAAAATTTATACTAGTAACAAGATTAGTTTTCAGAATCCAACACTTCTTTAATACTTTTTCTCATCTCTACCTCCAAGTCAGCCATTCAACCTGACTGTCGGGCTTTAAAATCTTGGCTAGCATCGTTAATGCTATTGACAGTTTTAGCTCACGGCTTTTCTTTTTCGTTCTTATCCTTACCTGACAAATGGGAAAGAACCAAACGAATAATAACGTAAACGTGAAGACGCCATGAACAAGTGCACTGAGTAAATTAGTCATTAAAGGCCTCCTCAATATTTTTCGTGTTAGCCGTAATCTTACCTGCTTGTGTTTTCTTAGCATAGAGGTAAAGTTGTGACTCACCATCTCTTAACGTGATGATGGTTGCCGCTTTTTCAACCTGGTATTGTTTTACCAATTGTTGTCCCTTAGCTGAGTCAACATCGATGTAAAACGTCGGATAAGCATTTTCTTTCGCAGCGGTCACAACGGATTTCTTACCTGCCTTACAATAAGGACAACCTGTTTTATAAAAGATCAGGTTAACATTTTGATTGATAGCTGTATCCACGTAGACATCAGCTGTTAACTCATAGTTATAATCAAAAGCAAAGTCTTTTAAAATAGGAAAACTTACACCTAAAAACATCAAATCTATTATTACAAGAGCAAGGGTAAGAATATAGGGCTTTCTACTCATCATTTTCCTCCTTAAAAAATTCAAATAAATCTCCTTGGATATAATGAACCTGTGCCAGTTCTTTTAATTCTTGACGTAGTCCATCAAAGGTCTTAGACATTTGATTAAAAACGAGAGGATCAAAGACATCAGAAATTTCAACGATTGGTAACATAGGAAAATGGTCTTTTTGTTCACTCGCTAAATAGTCTGACACGACTTTAGCATTGGTAATCACGCCATCCACTCGGATTAACGCAGGAAGACTCGTAATCGCTTCACCATTTTGATAAAAGGTTAAAGCCACTTGTCCTGCTTCTATTAGCTCAAAATCTGGATGATCTTGAGGCACTTTAAAATAATAAGCAAGTGGTTCTTGCCCAAGCGCTGTTAAATAATAACCACGAACAATTTTGAACGCTTCTGACATACTAAATCTCCTTTCACTTATCCTCTTGTAGTAATAATACTCTAATCGCTATCACTAGCGTATTGGTATAAATAGCAGCTTCAATCTGCTTGAAAAACACTAGCACTGTTCCAAACAGTAGCAAACCAAATAAGAACAAATTGGTAACCAAATCATTATCATTTTTCATCAGCAGTCCTCCTAGCAAACTTTGTGACACTTAAATGGTGCCTGGTAATATTTTGGATAATTCATAATCTTTTTGGTTTTATGCTTCGGTAATGGTTGATGATAATGAGTTTGCATATACTGAAACGCTAAGCCTTGACTCTCAAAGATTAGGAGTTTCCCATTGTCATCATAGAGATAATCTCCTTCTTCAAAACTAAAGATAATATACTTCATCCTTTTCTCCTCACTTTCTTTCTTCAGCATGACTAAACAACTGAATCATGGTTTGATAATCATTTTCGATCTCATTGTCATACCCATTTGCATATCTAACCTTATGATTTCCTTTTAAAATACCTACTGTTAGAACAGCAAACAAAACAATTACAATACTGATAATAACTAATAAGATTTTCATTTTACCTCTTCTCCCTTTGGTTCTTTTCTATAAGTTAGTATTTTAATACTAAGACTATTGATTACTCTTTTAACCATTTCTAGCTCTGCCTCTCATTATCATAGATATAAATGTAAAGGCAGTTGGCGGGTTTTATTTTTTACGGTGATTAGCCAATGTCCTGCTCAAATAATGATAGTTGTTTAACGTGTTTAAGTTCATGTTTGACTCCTTCAATCACTGTTTTGGTATAGTTGACACTATCTTCAAAGAATTGTGCGATATTCGCAAAATACGCTTCCTGACGTTCTTTTTTCACCTGAATAAGCGATAAGATAATCGCTTTAACGGAAGCAATACGAATACCGCCACCTCGACCAGATTTGATTTTAAAGAAAATCTTTTGTTCGGCTTTTAAGGCTTTTAATACACGATCAAGCGAGCGTTCTGGAATATGGAGCTCTTCTCTGATTGCTTTCTTTGTTGTTTGAATAAACGGATCTTGTATTTCATAGAAACCTTCTAAATAGGCCATGACGTCCGCTTTCCATTCGTAAAGGTGACTTTTTTTGCGTTCAGAACGTTTCTTTTTAAATTTGTACCAACGTTGCTTAATGAATAAATCGGAAACCTTCAGTTTTTGATCAACCCAGGCTCGACAAAGTAGCGTGATGTAATCACGACTTGCGGCTTCATATTTTCCTGAATAAGCACTAGTGATGAGCTTTAAAACTTCATCTGAGAGAAGCGGTTCGTCCAATCGTCCATTAAAATCGGCTAAAACGAGCTCACAATCGCTCTGAGAGACACCACTTGAGAAGTTCGCAAGGGCTAACGTAAAGAGAACGTTGTTTCTTCCCATAAGAGCTTTAGCACCTTTGATATTTGATTCATTCAGAAGCATTTGATACCAGGGCTCATCAATCTGTTTAACTCCTTCAGTTCCAGCAATCACCGTTAAATTTGGTTTCTTGCTTGGAAATGGAAGCTCAGATTGCTTCATTGACCAATCAAGCCATTCCTGGAACGTGTAAGTATACTCTTGATGAAAGAACTCAACGTTGTCTGTTCGTGGCATGCGTGCAATCCCAAAATGGTTACACGTTAGATCAACTGGTAAGGTCTGTGCGAAATACTGTCTCAAGTTTTGAGAAATAGCTTTTGCGACTTTAATCACTTTAAAATTAGAATGAGCCGTGACATAGGCTGGCTCTGATAAGATAAAGTAAGCTTGATAGCCTTTATCCGATTTTAAAATAAGTGTTGGCATAAAACCCAGGTCAATCGCAGCTGTTAAAATATCACTACTTGTCATTAGTTCGGCTGAAGAATGAATATCAAAATCAATATAAAACGTATTAATCTGTCTGAGATTATCTTCAGCATGACCTTTCGTGAATTGACGTTTGTCATCGCTATAAGTTCCATAGCGATAAGCATTTGGCGTCCAATGTGTAAAGTTATTCTGATTTTCTAGAACAGCTTCAAGTGAGGTTAAAACAACACCTTGAGCTTTCGTCATGTTTGCTTTCGTGCGAAATCCAAAGATAGCACCTTTATTCCCTTCTTCTTCAGCTGAAGAAACGGGTCTTAAATGACTATTTTTAAATTTAGTCTGTCTCAAACCATCTTTCAAAACCAGACTATAAATCATTTCAATATCCATAAGTTCTCCTATTTTCACTATGTTATAATGAAGAAAAATCATAAATCAGAAAGGCATTTATTATGTTTGAACTCATAAAATCCAGTTTTCTTAATCTGTATAAAATTAATAATTACCTTCTATTTTTGCTATTAGCTTATCTGTTATGCCACGATACAATGAATGAACTAATAACTTTTGGCTTAGAAAATATCAGTCTGCCTAAATTTTCGTTTAAGTTATTTATTTACTTGTATATCCTTTCAGCAGTTGTATTTTTTATTATTGAATTAATGAAAAATTTTGTCCCTATTGATTCAACAACCTATCAAATCACATGGAATATTAACGAGTTTGTTCAATATATTTATCTATTTAGTTGCCTCTACTTAAAAAGAATTATTATTCCGCCTTTGGAAAACGGTCTTATATTCCTTGTTTATTGCATTGCTTTATATGCTTTCATTCAAAACATTGTTGTATTTATATGTCGTGGAATAACAAAAGTGTGGCAAAAAGATGATAGATGGAGTATTATAGTGGCCTTTGTTATGATGGCTGCATTATTAATTCTTAAAACTACATGGATAACTGAAGGTATAACAAAATTCCAATTAGAATGGTTGATAGAGCTATGCCAAAAATTGTAATTCCCAAATCACTATAATAGTTATCTATTGAATTCTCAAAACGTCCCAAACGTTTTCCTGTTAGATATTCTTCTTTTTGACTTTTTATCTTCTTCAACCTAAGCCAGAGTAAGCCATCGATAAGCAATATAAGTAGCATATCCCTTGTGAGATGTTCTTTATCTAAAAGTGATATTATATCTAAGATAAAATTTCTGATCATTTGATCCAAATACCTCCTCATTTTAAACATTTTTTACTACTTAACCCTCATACTTTTAGGAAGTGATGTGCCAGGTAAATAATAGCCATCATTTAAATCTGACTTTAAATAAAACTCAGTTTCCACCGTCTGAATATAGTCGCTTCGATTCCAATGATTCCTCAAAGTTTGATAGGCAATCGACACTCTTTTTTCAATATCACGAAAACTAAATCCCAATTTTAAATAATTCGTTACAATCTCATCTATGTGTTCTTTAGAGACTTTAGTCTTTGGTCGTCTGGAATATCTATCTTTTCTATTGTCTTCTTGCAAACTAAGTTGATATTGAATATACAGTTTTCGCATCTCTTCAATTTTTAATTGCCATTTTTTAGAATACGGCTGATCTGAGTATTTATTTCTTAACTGATGCACAGGCTCTTTGAACTTCATCTGAACGACGTCAAACTCCCCAAGATCGGTAAAGGGATCAATAAAGCCAAGCGGCTCGCTGTTGAGTAATTCTTCATATAAATGATTCTTTTTCATTAGTTTCACTCTCCTATAGATTAAGTTGAGTTTTCAGCAAACATTGATTCAAATAAATTCAACTGGACAACGACATTTGAATCTCGTTTATCAGAAAAATCAGAACTTTGAAACTCTACTATTTCATCATCTTTTCCATCGTGATCAATTACTTCAAAAATTTCTAACGTTTCAATATCCATGACAATTTCTAAACCATTCATGTAAAAAAATTCTCCTTTCATAAAATTTTAAGCGAAATCGAGTAGGGGCTAACTTGTAGCCCCTCTCACACCACCGTACGTGCCGTTCGGCATACGGCGGTTCCATTAACTGTTAACATGTCGTTCCATGTAGTAGTCTAAACAGCTGACTAATCCTCGTTTTGTGAGGATTGGTTTTGATATAGCTTGATTAAGGACAGACTGACAGGCTACCAGTTGATAGTGGTTACCCCATCCCGATACCTTATCGGCTAACCACCTAGGAACTCCTAATTTAAGCAATCCCCAGCGCCGTTTAGCCTTGGTTTTCCACTGCTTCCAGATAATCACTCGTAAACGAGTTCGCAAATGCTTATCTATCTTGGTGAGAGCTGTTTTCATCACTCCGATACGGAAGTAATTTATCCAGCCCCTGATTAGCCAGTTAAGCCGTTGAATTCTCATATCTAGGTCTATACTATGTTTACGGCTGGTAAGAAGTTTTAACTTTTCCTTGAACCGTTTAACGCTATCTTGATGCGGACGACTTACCCATTGGTTTATTTTAGGTTGATACCAAAAGCCAAAGCCGAGATACTTTAGACTAGTTGGCTTAGTGATTTTGGTCTTACTAGCGTTAACCTTGAGACCGAGACGTTTCTCAATATAGCGAGTAACAGAATGCATCACTCGAATAGCTGATGCTCTACTTCCTGCAGCGATAACACAGTCATCGGCGTACCTCACAAAACGTAACCCTCGTGCCATTAGCTCTTTATCCAACTCATTTAGCATGATATTGGATAAGAGTGGTGAGAGATTACCTCCTTGCGGTGTTCCCACTGGCGTATCATGGTACTTTCCTTGTATCATAACGCCCGCTTGTAGGTATTTACGGATGAGAGATTCTGTATCTCCATCATTGATGAGGTTGTGTACATGGGACATCAAGCGGTCTTGAGGAACATTATCAAAGAATTTCTCTAGGTCAATGTCCACTATCCAAGTATAACCGTCATTAAGATAGTCTAATAGCTTTAGGATAGCCATTTCACAAGAGCGGTTCGGACGAAAGCCATAGCTCGTCTCTTGGAAGTGTGGTTCACACAAGGGTGTGATAACTTGGACTATCGCTTGCTGGATAATTCTATCCACTATAGTTGGGATACCTAGTTTACGCTTTCCTCCCTGTGGTTTGGGTATTTCTACTCGTAAGACAGGTTGTGGTTTGTACTTTCTCGCAAGTATCTGGCTTTTAATCATATGCCAGTTCTTATTGAGGTACAAGCCAATATCCGTTATGGTGATACCGTCTACTCCAGCTGAGCCTTTATTAGCACAAACTTTGGTGAAAGCAGTCATCATATTCTCTTTAGATAAGATTTGAGTTAACAATGGCGACATGTGTGTGATTCCTTTCTTGTTTCGTTACCTGCGGGACACCTTGTATTTAGATAGTTCGCTGTCTATACGGGACAGTTACTATACCTATCAGACCGACGTTGCAGGTACAGGCGAAGTGGAAACACCACTTCAGTTAATAGTTCACCCCTTCGCTCCACTTCTATTACAGAAGTTTCAACGCTACTATGGGTTCGGCTGACTTCTCATTGTTCGTCATTACTAGGATAGTTTCCTCAATGAGACCTCACGGGATAAGTCATACATCTTTCCTCGATTACTCTCGTGATTTACGCCAACAGGTTACGACTACCTTCTTGGACTTTAGTGTTTTTGGTCACCTCATCCGCTGTTAACGCCTTGTATCACGTTTCTATTCGTAGAGCCTCGATTTCGCTATCCCTTCCTCTCCCCGCTACCTCACGATAGTCAGGCTTGGGAGTCGCTATTGGGTTCACCGGTAGCAGGTGCCCCAGAGGACTTGCACCTCAGATGTACGACATGCCCGTCGTACCAAAAAAGAGAACAGATTTCTCCGTTCTCTATATTTTTATTTTAAATTATTTTTGATTCTAAAAACTCTTACCACTTAC
>Ga0079226_10000558_pt1 | contig 26467 bp, 27 predicted proteins | sample Poulit2014_FD_76345 | JGI IMG/M metagenome (GOLD analysis project Ga0079226, IMG submission 76345) | Agricultural soil microbial communities from Georgia to study Nitrogen management - Poultry litter 2014 | ecosystem: Environmental > Terrestrial > Soil > Agricultural land | place: USA: Georgia...
GCGCCATCCTGCGTTGCGTGGCTTGGTTGTAGGAGTGCTACGACCGGCGCCACGCGCCTTGTCTGGCACAATTTTGGGCAGCAACGCGAACGCCGCGGTGATTGTGAACACGCCCTAGTAATTATCTGGTTGGGCTATGAAACTCAGCTGTCTGTCCTGGAGTTTGTCATCTCAGCTGAAATCAGCCTGCGGAATGGAGAAATGGTTTCCATCAGCCACTTGGCATCGAGACTCCTCGTGCTGCGCACCACGGCTACAATAACAAGATTTTACTTGATTATGCATGAAACTCAGCAGCCCACTCTGAACACTGTCATTCCAGCTGGAGGGAGCCTGCGACCGGAATGGAGCAATCTCTTTTCATCAGTTGCTTAATTGGAACTTCTCGACTTCGTGCTTTGCACTACGGTCGAAATGACAAGCCTATTCTCGCGGAGCTGGGATAGATACATAATCAGGAGGTTTTATGTGCATGGCTGGGGTTGGCGCATAAGCAGGAGCATTTATGCCATTTGGTGATCATTGTGGATTGGCCTCCTAACCATCATGTCTGTGCGTAATGGGGCGATGGAGCGGCGGGATAGGCGGGGAGGAAATGCATGAATATCGCATCCGTTTTATCCTCGATATCATCGTCGGAATAGGTCATTGGCAGGCCGGCTCCATCGCTCCACAGGCGCTTTTCGATGGCTTCGTATGCTTAAGCTGAGCCATGTGTTTTCCCTTTGCCGCAACTACCCGGGTACATGCCGGCGCCGGTCTGCATCATGTCCATGCAGCGTGTTGACAGGCGCTGCAGCCGCAGTAAATACAAGGCTGCTGGGCCCGCAGCGCCATGTCACGGCAAAAGCAGGCATAAGCCATGGCAAGTGACTGACGGTCCATCCGTGCGAGGGGGCCGTGCCGACATGCTATTGTATGGAAATAAAAAAGGACGTCCGCAGACGTCCTGTAAAATCCTTGATTGGTGCCGAGGAGAGGACTTGAACCTCCACGTCCGTTAGGACACTAGCACCTGAAGCTAGCGCGTCTACCAATTCCGCCACCTCGGCTGAGGTGGCGGCAAGTTACTGTGAATGAGGCGACTTGTCAATACGCGGGGGTTTATTGTTGCTTCCTGCGCCCGCATTGTTCAGGTATCGTGCCGAACATGGAGAAATTTTTTGAGTAAAGCCGCCCGTGCCCGCGGCGACTGGCGCGAGCGTGATCCCGATTACGAGCGCGAGCAGCATAAATACAGTACTCCGGTCCCCAGCCGACGCCTGATTCTGCAGGATTTGGCCGCTTCGCCGAAGCCCATGCGGCGCAGGAAATTGGCGGCATTGTACGACCTGAAAAATGATGCGGCCCGGGCGGCGCTGGATCATCGCTTGTCGGCCATGCTGCGGGATGGTCAGTTGTTGGAGAACCGGCGCGGCGCGTTGGGTCTGATTGAACGCATGGATCTGGTGCGTGGCCGGGTGCAGGGGCATCGCGATGGCTTTGGTTTTCTGATCCCCGAGGACAAGAATGCGGATGACGTGTTTCTGAGTCCGCGCCAGATGCGCGCCGTCATGCATGGCGACCGCGTGGTGGTGCGCATAGTCGGGCATGATTTTCGCGGCCGCCGCGAAGGCCAGATTGCAGAGGTGCTGGAGCGCGTCAACAGCCATGTCGTCGGCCGGCTGAAAAGCGAGCAGGGCATGTATTACTTGATTCCCGACAATGCGCGCATCAGCCAGGACATCATCGTGCCGCAGGAGCGGCTGAACAATGCCAAGGCAGAGCAGATCGTGACCGTGCGTCTGCTCGAGCCGCCGGGCAAGCGCAACCGCCCGGTGGGCGAAGTGGTGGAAATACTCGGCGCCTATGGTGCGCCCGGCATGGAAATCGACATTGCCTTGCGCGCACACGGCATTCCCTTTGTTTGGCCCGCAGATGTGGAAGCCGAGGCGGCCGAGTTCGGCACCAGCGTCAGCGAGGCTGATTTGCAGGGACGCGAGGATTTGCGCGATTTGCCGCTGGTCACCATCGATGGCGCCGATGCGTGCGACTTCGACGACGCCGTGTATGCGCGCAAGACGCGCGCCGGCTGGCGGCTGTGGGTGGCGATTGCCGACGTGTCGGCCTATGTGACACCAGGTTCGGCTCTGGATGCGGAAGCCGAGCGGCGCGGCACGTCGGTGTATTTTCCCGACTACGTCGTACCCATGCTGCCGCAAGCCTTGTCCAACGGCCTGTGTTCGCTCAATCCGGATGTGGATCGCCTGAGCCTAGTGTGCGAAATGCGCTTTGATCGCGGTGGCCAACTCAAGGCCAGCCGCTTTTATTCGGCCGTCATCCGCTCGCAGGCGCGCTTGCGCTACGCGCAGGTGGCGGACTGGCTGGAGACGCCGGAGAACCTGCCGCAGCGCCATGCCCATCTGGCCAAACCGCTGCGCGACCTGCACGGCTTGTACACAGCCCTGGCCACGGCGCGGCAGCAACGCGGCACCATCGAATTCGAGACCACGGCGACGCGCATCATCTTCAATGAAGAGCGCAAGATCGAGCGCGTCGTGCCCGAGGAGCGCAACGTCGCGCATCGCATCATCGAGGAGTGCATGATCGCGGCCAATGTTGCCACCGCCAGACATTTGGCCAGGCGACGCATGCCGGTGCTGTATCGCATCCACGAGCGCCCCGGCGCGGATGCGCTGGCCGATGTGCGCGCCTTCCTGGCCGAGCGTGGCCTGTCGCTCGGCGGCGGTGCCGAGCCCGCGGCGGCGGACTATGACCGCGTCTTGCGGGCGGCGCACGAGCGCAGTGATTTCAACCTGATCCAGACGGTGCTGCTGCGCAGCATGCAGCGTGCGCTGTACTCGCCGCACAATGAAGGCCATTTCGGCCTGGCGCTGGAGCACTATGCGTACTTCACCTCGCCCATCCGGCGCTATCCGGATCTGCTTGCCCACCGAGCCATCAAGCACCTCGAGCAAGGGCGCAAGCCGGGCTCGTTTGCCTATGATACCGCCGCGCTGGAAACGCTTGGTGTACAATGCTCGACTGCCGAGCAGCGCGCTGATGATGCCACTCGCGATGTCGATGACTGGCTCAAATGCGAATATCTCAGTGATTCGCTGGGTGAGGAGTTTGCCGGCACAGTGGTGGGGGTGACTGCGTTTGGGCTGTTTGTGGAACTGGATAAGGTACGGGCGACGGGGTTGATCCACATTTCCAGCCTCAGCAATGACTACTATCATTTCGATGCGATCGGCCACTGTCTGCGCGGTGAACGCTCGGGCCGGGTTTTCCAGCTCGCGGATACGCTGCGGGTTCGGGTGGTGCGCGTGGATCTGGAGGAGCGCAAGATCGATTTCGACCTGCTCGAAGGTGAGCACAATGACCGGACACGGTCACAACGCCGCAAAAAGTCCACTTCAAGGAGGAAATCCAAATGAATCGAATATTGCTTGTTGCGCTGGCTTGTTCCGCGATGCTCATCGGCGGCTGTGCTGGCACTGATTACCGCAGGACCGAAGCCGGAACCGCCATTGGCGCAGTGCTGGGCGGTCTGGCCGGGTCGCAACTGGGGGATGAAAGCAGCACCAATGTGCTGATCGGCGCGGCCGTCGGCGCGTTGGCAGGCGGCGCGGTCGGGCGCTACATGGACAATCAGGAGCACGAGCTGCAGGCGCGGCTCAAGGCCGAGCGCGAAGCCAATATTCTCCACATCACCCGGCTCGGCGATGGCTCGCTCAAGATCGGCATTGCCAGTGATGCCTCGTTTGCCATCGATAGTGCCACCCTCTCGCAGCAGGCGCAGCAAACCTTCAACAAGATCGCCAGCGTGCTGCGCGACTATGACAAGACCATAATCCACATCGTCGGCCATACCGACAGCACCGGCAGCGCCGAGCACAACATGCGGCTGTCCCTCGAGCGCGCGCAGTCGGTCGCCAACTTCATGGCGGGTCGGGGGATCAATTCGCAGCGCATGCTCACCTGGGGGCGCGGCGAGTCGCAGCCGATTGCCACGAATGACACGCCCCAAGGACGCACGCGCAATCGTCGCGTCGATATCGTGATCAAACCGATCGTCGAAGGCCAGGAAGCGCAGGCATTGTCAGAGCCGGCTTATCTGGGCCGTTGATGCCCCTGCTATGATCGCTTGCACCTATTGCAAAAACCCGGCCAAGCCGGGTTTTTGCCATTGAGAGGCCGCGCATGGCGCAGCAGTCGCAAGAATATATCGGCGGCTTTCATGCCGTCACCGCTGCTGTGCAGCAGGGCCAGGCAGTGACCGCGATCTGGCTGGCCGCTCAGCGCCGGGACGAACGCAGCCGTGCCCTGCTGGCGTTGGCCCAGGAGCGGCGGATCAGCGTACACGAGGCCGACATGACGGCACTCGATGCCATGCTGCCGCAGGTGCGCCACCAGGGCTGCGTCGCCGAGCTGGGGCTGGTGCAGGCCTATCGCGAATCGCAGCTGCCGCAGCTGCTGGCAGCGGCAGATGCGCCGTGGGTGCTGGCTCTGGACCAGGTGCAGGATCCGCACAATCTGGGCGCCTGCCTGCGCAGTGCCGCCGCCGCCGGGGTAACGGCCGTGATCGCGCCGCGCAAACGTGCTGCCGGGATTACGGCCACCGTGCGCAAGGTGGCCGTGGGCGCCACTGAGCGCGTGCCGTTCGTGCCCGTGACCAATCTCACCCGCGCGCTGCAGCGGTTGCAAAAGGATGGCTTTTGGGCCATCGGCCTGGCCGGCGAAGTCGACACGCGGCTCTACGACGTCGACCTGCGCGGGCGCCTGGTGCTGGTGCTCGGCGGCGAGGCGCGCGGCCTGCGCGAGCGCACCCGCACGGCCTGCGATGTGCTGGCTTCGATTCCCATGCACAACGACATGGAAAGCCTTAATGTGTCAGTGGCCGCCGGCGTGGCACTGTTCGAGGCGCTGCGCCAGCGATTGTCAAATTAGGGCGTGTGTCATTGGACAGGGCTTGTGCTTGCACTACCTTGGGCGACGCTCTAAAATGACGCGCCTTGCGGCATGCGCCGCAGTGCCTTGCTCCACGGCCACTGGATATTAACAGGGCCGGGGGCTGTCAACCCGAAAGGACACAACATGCGACATTATGAAATTGTATTTCTGGTCCATCCGGACCAGAGCGAGCAGGTGCCTGCGATGGTGGAGCGCTATCGCGGCATCATCGAAGCTGATGGCGGCTCGATTCATCGCCACGAAGACTGGGGGCGCCGTCAGCTGGCTTACCCCATCCAGAAGATTCACAAGGCGCACTACGTGCTGCTGAACGTGGAATGCACCCAGGCCGCGCGCGAAGAGCTGGAAGACAGCTTCCGCTTCAATGACGCCGTGCTGCGCCACTTGTGCATCACCCGGCCCAAGGCCGATACCGAACCATCCCCGCTCGCCCGCAAGACCGATGGCGAAGAGCGCAAACCGGCTGCCGCCGAAAGTTAAAAGGAGGCCATCATGGCTCGTTATGTTCGCCGCCGCCGCTTCTGCCGTTTCACCGCCGAAGGCGTGGTCGAGATCGATTACAAAGACATTGACACCCTCAAGCAATACGTCACCGAAACCGGCAAGATCGTGCCCAGCCGCATTACCGGCACCGCCGCCCGTTATCAGCGCCAGTTGTCGACAGCAGTGAAGCGGGCACGTTTTCTCGCGCTGCTGCCGTACACCGACCAGCATTCCGCCTGAGGCCCGTCATGGAAGTCATTCTGTTACAAAAAGTCCGTAACCTCGGCGATCTCGGAGATACGGTCAGTGTCCGCCCCGGTTTCGGGCGCAATTATCTGATGCCGCGCGGCATTGCGCTGCCGGCCACCAAGGCCAACCTGAAGGTGTTCGAAGAGCGCCGCGCCGAGCTCATGGCCCAGTCCGAGGAGCGGCTTGATCGCGCCCGCGGTCGTGCCGAGCAGATCCAGGGCCGCGAATTCGTGATCGCCATGCGCGCCAGTGACGAGGGCAAGCTGTTCGGCTCCGTCGGTCCGCACGAGATCGCCGACAAGATCACGGCCGAGGTTGCGGAAGTCGATGCCAAGGAAGTCGTGTTGCCGGATGGCCTGATTCGCCTGGTGGGCGAGCACACGGTCTTGTTGCAACTGCACGCCGAAGTCGAACTCGAGGTCACCGTCATCGTGGCGCAACTGACCGACATGGGCATCAACATGCCGCCGCGCCGCGCCGAATTGCAGGCCGCCGAGGAAGCTGATGCCGAGCAGGAGCGCGCAGCTGCGGAAGCGCTTGCAGACGAAGAAGACGAAGATGCTGATCTGAACGCCGAATTCGCCATCGACGAAGAAGCAGCAGACGAAGACTTGTCTCAATAGAGCTTCTTGCAGTTCTGAAACGCTGCCTGCGGGCAGCGTTTTTGTTTCTGCCATAACAAAGCTGGTGCGTCCGCCTGCGCCGGCGTCGGTTTGTCATGCCGATCTGCGCGCATACGTGCTGCATGGCCGGTCCGTGCCCATGCCTGTGCCGCATGAATCAAGGCCGGCCGGTGCCGGCGCTGGCACGATCGGCGGCACGACGGTAGCTTATGCAGCGCAGCTCGCCCCTTGCCCTGTATTTCCTGGTTGATCATCCATGGCCGAAACCAAACTGCCACCACATTCCATTGAAGCCGAACAATCGGTCATCGGCGGCTTGCTGTTGTCCGAGCGCGCCTGGGACGAGGTCGCTGATCGCGTCAACGAGCAGGATTTCTATCGCGAGGATCATCGCCTGATGTTTCGCGGTGCGGCCGACCTGGCCGATACTGGCCAACCGCGCGACATCGTCACGCTGACCGAATGGCTGCGCAGCCGCGATCTGCTCGAGCGCGCTGGCGGTGCAACTTATCTGGGCAATTTGGTAACGGAGATCCCCGGCGCCGCGAACATTCGCGCTTACGCCGACATTGTGCGCGAGCATTCCATCATGCGCCAGCTGATTCACGCCGGCGATTTGATCACCCGCATGGGTTTCGATGGCGAGGGCCGCACCGCGGCGGAGCTGTTGGAAACCGCCGAAACCGAAATTTTTGCCATCGCCGAGCGCGGCCGGCGCGGCGGCGAGGGTCCGGCCGCACTGAATGCGGTGCTGGCCCAGGCGGTGGAGCGCATCGAGAAGCTGTTCGAGAACCAGGGTGAGTTTTCCGGCCTGCCCACCGGGCTGCAGCGCTTCGACGAAATGACCAACGGCCTGCAACCTGCAGATCTCATCATTCTTGCCGGCAGACCGTCCATGGGCAAGACGAGCCTGGCCATGAACATGGTCGAAAACGTGGCCATCAAGGAAAAGGTGCCGGCGGCGGTGTTTTCGCTGGAAATGTCGGCCGAACAGTTGGCGATACGCATGATCTCGTCCTGGGGGCGGGTGGATCAATCGCGCCTGCGCAACGGCCATCTGACCGAAGAGGACTGGCCCAAGGTCACGTCGGCGATCGGCATCATGAATCAGAATGCGCAGTTGTTCATCGACGACACGCCGGCGCTGTCGCCAAGCGAGTTGCGCGCCCGCGCGCGCCGCCTCAAGCGCGAGCACGACATCGGCCTGGTGGTGGTGGATTACCTGCAGCTGATGCAGGTGCCGGGCACGAAGGAGAATCGCACCAACGAGATTTCCGAGATTTCGCGCAACCTGAAGGCGTTGGCCAAGGAGCTGGACGTGCCGGTGATCGCGCTGTCGCAGCTCAACCGCCAGGTCGAGCAGCGCGACAACAAGCGCCCGCGCATGTCAGACCTGCGCGAGTCCGGCGGCATCGAACAGGATGCGGACCTGATCGTGTTCATTTATCGTGATGAGGTCTACAACGAGGACAGCGACGACAAGGGTGTGGCGGAAATCATCATTGCCAAGCAACGCAACGGCCCGCTGGGCACGGCGCGCACGGCCTTTTTGTCGCACATCACGCGCTTCGAGAACCTGCAGGATTATTACGACGACTTTGTGGATTGACCATGCGTGCCGTTGCCAGCATTGATACCGCCGCCTTGACGCACAACCTCGCGCGCGTGCGCGCATTGGCGCCCGGGCGGCGCGTGTACGCCGCGGTCAAGGCCGACGCCTACGGCCACGGCGCGCTGCGCGCGGCGCCGGCGCTGGCGGCTGCGGACGGCTTCGCGGTGGCGACCCTGGACGAGGCCATGCAGCTGCGCTGGGCGGGTGTCGAGCAGCCCATCATGTTGCTGTCGCAGCCGCTGGATGAGGCCGGCCTGCAGCATGCTGGTGAGCATGGCTTCGAGCCGGTCTTGTTCCATGCCGAACAGCTGGCCGTGGTCGGCGCCTATCACGGTCCCGCCCTGCGGGTCTGGGCGTTGCTCGACAGCGGCATGCACCGGCTCGGCTTCGCGCCGGCGCAGGTGCCCCAGGTGGTGGCCGCGTTGGCGCATAACCCGCATGTCGACTGCGCCGGCTGGATGACGCATCTGGCCTGTGCCGATGATCCCGACGATGCCATGACTCGCCGCCAGATCGCGGTGTTCGAACAGGCCGTGGCGGATCTGCCGGGCGTGCGCTCGATCGCCAATTCAGCCGGCGTGGTGGCCTGGCCGGACACGCATGCCGATGTGGTGCGCCCCGGCATCATGCTCTATGGCAGCTCGCCGTTGTTGACCCAGTCGGCCGCGGCGCTTGGCTTGCGCCCGGCTATGCACCTGACGGCGCCGCTGATCAGCCGCAATCACATCGCCGCCGGCGAGCCGATTGGCTACGGTGCCACCTGGCTCACTCCCGAGGCCATGGACGTGGGCATTGTCGGCATCGGTTATGGCGACGGCTATCCGCGCCACGCGCCGTCCGGCACACCAGTGCTGCTCGACAATCAGCGCGTGGCGCTGATTGGACGGGTGTCGATGGACATGCTGGCCGTCGACTTGCGCAACGCACCCGACACGCGCCTCGGCGCGCGCGCGACGTTGTGGGGCCCGGGCCTGCCGGCGGAGGAAGTGGCTGCCTGGGTGGGTACGATTCCCTATGAGTTGTATTGCCAGCTCACGCCGCGGGTCGCGTTCGAGTACATCTGAGCAGCTCATGGCCAAACCCAAATCGATTTACGTCTGCCAGGCCTGCGGCGCGAGCCAGCCCAAGTGGGCCGGCCAATGCCCGGATTGCGGTGCCTGGAATACGCTCACGGAAACGGTGGTGAGCAGACAGCCGGCGGCCGCGCGCGGCTCCATGCAGGCGCCGCCCGCGCTGCATGCACCCAAGGTGCAGCGCCTGCCCGAAATCGCGCCGGAAACCCTGCCGCGCACCGCCACCGGCATGTCGGAGCTGGATCGGGTGCTCGGCGGCGGCCTGGTGCCGGGCTCGGTGATCCTGATCGGCGGCGATCCTGGCATCGGCAAATCGACGCTGTTGCTGCAGGTGCTGGCCCGGCTCGCGGCCAGCCGGCCGGCACTGTACGTGACCGGCGAGGAGTCGCTGGAGCAGGTGCACATGCGCGCGCAGCGCCTGCAGGTGGCGGACAACAATCTGGGCGTGCTGGCGGAGACCTGCATCGAGCGCATCCTGGCGCAGACGCAGCGCGAGGCGCCGGAGTTGATGGTGATCGACTCGATCCAGACCGTGTTCAGCGAAGCGCTGACCTCGGCACCGGGCTCGGTATCGCAGCTGCGCGAATCCGCAGCCATGCTGGTGCGCCACGCCAAGGCCACCGGCACCGCCCTGATCATTGTCGGCCACGTCACCAAGGAAGGCGTGCTCGCCGGGCCGCGCGTGCTCGAGCACATGGTCGACACCGTGCTCTATTTCGAGGCCGAGACGGCCAGCCGCTACCGCGTCATTCGCGCGGTCAAGAACCGTTTCGGCGCGGTCAACGAACTCGGCGTGTTCGCCATGGCCGACAGCGGCCTCAAGCAGGTCACCAACCCGTCTGCCATCTTCCTGTCGCGCCACGAGCACGCCGTGCCGGGCAGCGTGGTCATGGTCACGCGCGAGGGCACACGGCCCATGCTGGTCGAGGTGCAGGCGCTGGTGGATCAATCGCAGCTGCACAATCCGCGGCGCATGGCGTTGGGCCCGGAAGGCAACCGCCTGGCCATGCTGCTGGCGGTGCTGCATCGCCATGGTGGCATCGCGCTCGGCGATCAGGATGTATTCGTGAATGTGGTCGGCGGCATGCGCGTGCATGAAACCGCGGCCGATCTGGCGGTGGTGCTGGCCATGCTGTCGAGCTTCGTCGACCGGCCTTTGGGCGAAAAGCTGGTGGTGTTTGGCGAGCTCGGCCTGGCCGGCGAAATCCGCCCGGTGCCGGCCGGCGAGGAGCGCCTCGCCGAAGCCGCCAAGCACGGCTTCACCCGCGCCGTCGTGCCGCGCGCCAACGTGCCGCGGCGCGGACTCGACGGCCTCGAGGTGATCGGCGTGACCCGCCTGGCACAGGCGCTGGAAGCCGTGCGTTCCTGACTGCTCAGAAGTTCGCAAAGGCGCGTTAGTGCCAATGCTCACCGAGGAATAATTCCAGCACCAGCTTGCTGCCGAAATAGGCGAGCACCAGCACGCTATAACCACTGAGCACGCCGCGCAGGGCGGTGCGCCCGCGCCAACCGTAATGGCGCCGGCCCCACAGCAATACTGCAAATACCAGCCAGGCGGCGCAGGAGAGAATGGTTTTGTGTGCCAGATGCTGGGCGAACAGGTCGGCAATGAACAAGACGCCGGTCACAATCGCCAGCGTGAGCAGGAAGAAGCCGGCCACCAGCAGGCGAAACAGCAGGCGTTCCATGCTTTCCAGCGAAGGCAGGGCAGCCATTAACGCGCCGGGCGGGCGGCGGCGCAGCTGGCGGTGCTGCAGTGCCAGGATAATGGCCTGCACTGCGCCCAGCGTCAGCAGTCCATAAGCGAGCATGGACAGCAGAATATGCAGCTGCACCTGCCAGAGCAGGGTTTCGGTGGCTGCCGAGCCGGCAGGCAAGACAAGAGCAATAATGGCGCTGATGCCGGCCAGCGGATAAATGACCAACCCAAGGGCGCCGATGGATTCACGCAGTGAAAACAGCCACAGCAACACCGCTGACTGCCAGGCGAACAGCGACAGCGCCGAGCCGACTCCAAGAATCAGGGTGTTGCTTGAGGTCAGGCTGGCATGCAGCAGCGCAAGAGCATGAACCGCCAGCGCCAACGCCGCCCACAGGGTTACCCGCCAATGCGGGCGGCCATGGCGCAGATGTTGCCATACAGCATGGCCGGCAGCGGCATAGGCAGCGAAGGCGATGAGGACTTCGAAAAATTGTGCAGTCACTGTATCAAGGGTTGAATGCGACCCGGTATCATGACAGCTTACGGCACCGGGTAAAAGTGATGCGCTGAAGTATGGTAAACGCATACCGGAAAAGGCGCTTCGATTGCGGGTGACCCGCCGCGGTCTGCCCGCCAAGGCGCAATGCCATGGTGCCGGCCAGCGAAACAAGTGACACTCGCGTTATACTGGCGAGCACATCATAGTCAGTCATTCATGAGCGAATTTTTATGTTCGACAGTCTTAGTGACCGCCTTAATCGCAGCTTCCAGCAGATACGCGGCCGCGGCCGGCTAACCGAAGACAATATCCGGGCGACGCTGCGCGAAGTGCGCATGGCGCTGCTCGAGGCCGATGTCGCGCTGCCGGTGGTGAAGCAATTCATCGCTGATATTCGCGAGCGCGCCGTGGGCGAGGAGGTGATGACCAGCCTCACACCTGGCCAGGCGCTGATCAAGATCGTGCACGACGAGCTGACCCAGGTGTTGGGTACGGCCGGCGAAGGCCTGAACCTGCGCACCAAGCCGCCGGCGGTCATCCTCATGGCCGGCCTGCAGGGCGCCGGCAAGACCACCTCGACCGGCAAGCTGGCGAGCTATCTCAAGCAGCGCGAAAAGAAATCGGTCATGGTGGTGTCGACCGACGTTTATCGGCCCGCCGCCATCGACCAGTTGGCGCGCGTCGCCGCCGATGTTGGTGTGGATTGCCACCCCAGCACGACCCGCGGCAAGCCGGTGGCGATCGCGCGCTCGGCGCTGCAGGCCGCGCGCAAGGGCTTTTACGATGTGCTCATCGTCGACACCGCCGGCCGGCTCGGCATCGACGACAAGATGATGAGGGAAATCAGCGCCCTGCATGGCGAACTCAAGCCGGTGGAGACGCTGTTCGTGGTTGATGCCATGACCGGCCAGGACGCGGCCAATACGGCCAAGGCGTTTGGCGACGCGTTGGAGCTGACCGGCGTGGTGATCACCAAGGTCGATGGCGACGCGCGCGGCGGTGCGGCGCTGTCAGTACGCCAGGTGACCGGGCGGCCGATCAAGTTTCTCGGCGTCGGCGAAAAGCTGGAGGCGCTGGAGCCATTCCATCCGGATCGCATCGCCTCGCGCATCCTCGGCATGGGCGACGTGCTGTCGCTGGTCGAGGAAGTCGAGCAGAAGGCGGATCGCGCCAAGGCCGAGAAGCTGGCGAAAAAAATCAAGAAGGGCAAGGGCTTCGATCTCGAGGACCTGGCCGACCAAATGCGCCAGATGCAGGACATGGGCGGCATCGGCGCGCTCATGGAGAAGCTGCCCGGCGCCGGGCAAATGCCCAAGGGCATGGCGGCGGCCGCCGATGATGGCCAGATCAATCGCATGCTGGCCATGGTGGATTCGATGACACCGCAGGAGCGGCGTTATCCCGACCTGATCCGCTCATCGCGCAAGCGGCGCATTGCCGCCGGCTCCGGCACCCAGGTGCAGGACGTCAACCGCTTGCTCAAGCAGCACCTGCAAATGCGCAAGATGATGAAGAAGTTTTCCAAGAAGGGCGGCATGAAGAAGATGATGCGCGGCCTGCAGGGCATGCAAGGCCTGCAGGGCATGGGCGGGATACCGCCGGGGCCGCGGCAATGATTTCATTTTTCTGCGGGTTCAGGTAAACTGTGCGGTCTTCATGACGCCACGCCACTCGGCGTGACCCATCCAGAATCAGCAGTGTAAACGGCTATGGTAAAGATCCGGCTCGCACGGACCGGCGCGAAGAAGCGCCCCTTTTATCACATTGTGGTCGCCGACCAGCGCAGATCGCGTGATGGTCGCTATATTGAACGGCTCGGGTTCTTCAATCCGGTGGCCGTAGGCGGCGAACGGCCGCTCAAGATCAATGTCGAGCGGATCGAATACTGGCAGAATCAAGGCGCCCAGATCTCCGAGCGCGTGCTCAATCTGGTCAAGTACTACAGCAAGCACCCCGATCAGCCCGCACCTCAGCGCGCGGCAGCGCCGGTCAGCAAAACCAAGGCACCCAAGCCGGCTGCCGATGCCTCAGCAGGCGACAGCGAAGCGAGTGCCGCTGCCGAATAAGCACAGCGGCCCGATGCCGTGATGCCGGAAAAAAAGATTGTTCTCGGGCGCATCAGCGGTCTGTTTGGCATTCACGGTTGGGTAAAACTGTATTCGCACACACGCCCGGTTGGTAACCTGCTGACATACAAACGCTGGTTTCTAAACCCGGATGTTGCTGCCGGCCGCCAGCCTGATTGGCGGCTTTTTCATGTTCTGGATGCGCGCCTGCAGGGCCGGACGCTGGTGGCGCAACTGGCGACTGCTACAGGTCATGCGATCGACAATCGTGATGCCGCCGTGGCCCTGCTGGATGCCGATATTGCAGTGGCCCGCTCGGCGCTGCCGCCACTGCCGCCGGGGCAGTATTACTGGCATGACTTGATTGGCCTGGAGGTGGTCAATCGGGCCGGTGTGGTGCTTGGCCGGGTCGACAGCATGCTGGAAACCGGTGCCAATGACGTGCTGGTGGTCGAAGGCGAATGCCAGCGTCTGATTCCTTTCGTGGTTGATGTGATCGTCGACGCGGTCGATTTTGCCGCGGCACGCATCCACGTCGATTGGGAAGCGGACTTCTGATGCGCATCGACGTCATTACCCTGTTCCCGCGGTGGCTCGCGCAGCTTGAAGAACATGGTGTCGTCGGGCGCGGCATCCGGGCCGGGAAACCTGCCTTGCATAGCTGGAATCCGCGCGCTTACAGCGCGGATCACAACCATCGTGTGGACGAGCGACCATTTGGTGGCGGCCCCGGCATGGTGCTGCAGGCGGCGCCGCTGCAGCGCACGCTGGCGGCCATTCGCGCGGCGCGCGCCGACACTGCCGGGCAGGCGCCGCTGATCATGCTGTCGCCACGCGGGCAGGTGTTCGATCAGCACTGGGCGCGGGCGCTGGCGGCGCGCCCAGAGGGTTTCATTCTGCTGTGTGGACGCTACGAAGGCATCGATCAGCGCTTTGTCGATGACTTTGTCGATGTGCAGCTGTCCGCCGGCGATTTCGTGCTCTCTGGCGGCGAGCTGCCGGCAATGATGATCATCGATGCGGTGGCGCGGCTTTTGCCCGGCGTGCTTGGCGACAGCGCTTCGGCGCAGACGGATTCCTTCAGCCAGGGGCTGTTGGAGCATCCACATTACACCCGTCCGGCAGATGCCGACGTGCCGCAGGTGCTGTTGTCGGGCGACCACGCGGCGATTGCGCGCTGGCGCGAGCAGCAGGCATTGGGCTGGACTTGGTTGCAACGCCCTGAATTGTTGCGGGACTTGGCGCTGAGCGATGAGCAGCGCGCCCTGTTGCGCCGCTTCATCGCCGGCGAGCGCGGCAAGGCCGAAAAAAAGCCGCCGCCCGATGGCAAAAACTGACGCGCATCAGGTATAATCCTGCATCTTTACCCCCGCACCTGTGTACCGGCAATGGAGTCTTGCCTGGGTAATGCGAGGCTCCGCCAAAATCAAGAGGCAAGGTCATGAGCAACATTATTGACGAACTGGAAGCCGAACAGCAGAGCGGCAAGAGCATTCCCGAATTCAGCGCCGGCGACACGGTGGTCGTGCAGGTGCGCGTCAAGGAAGGCGAGCGCGTGCGCCTGCAGGCTTTTGAAGGCGTGGTCATTGCCAAGCGCAATCGCGGCCTCAATTCGGCGTTCACTGTGCGCAAGGTTTCCTATGGCGAGGGTGTGGAGCGCGTGTTCCAGACATTTTCGCCGAACGTCGCCGAAATCAAGGTCAAGCGCCGCGGCGATGTGCGCCGTGCGAAGCTGTACTACCTGCGTGAGCGCAGCGGCAAGTCGGCCCGCATCAAGGAAAAGCTGTCTCGATAATTGGCGCAAGGCCAATGCAAAAACGGCGCCGCGGCGCCGTTTTTTGTTGCACGCGTGAAATTGTCTTCAGGGCAGGATTCTGACCACACCCAGCAGGCGCCCTTGCCAATAATCGTCGGTCACCGGCTGGATGACGACCTTGCCCTGCTCCTTGGCGGCGTAGAGCATTTCCTGGTCGTTGAGATACAGCCCGACGTGCAGGCTGTCGTCGGCACCGGCCAGCGTGGTTTGGTAAAACACCAGATCACCGGGTTCAGCGGCGCCCAGGGTAATTGGCATGCCGGCGCCAAGCTGGCCGTGGGTGGACAGCGGCAAGTCGATGCCGGCCTGGGCGTAGGCGTATTGCACCAGACCGCCGTCGCCGAAAGCATCCGGCCCGGTGGCGTTGTTCTGATAGGGTTTGCCGAGCATGGCCGCAGCGGTCTCGACAATGGCTCGGCGGGTGCTCGTGGTTGCTGGCATGCGCTCGCTGATCGCGCTGCTGCCAGCAGTCGTGGCTGAGGTCGCCGGTGCTGCCGGCCCGCGCGCCGGCGTGGACGAGCAGCCGACCAGCACGGCAGCCAGGCCAAGCGCGGCCAAAAATGACAAATGCGGTTTAAGGATAGGGCGGTAGGCGACGTTGTTCATGCACGAATCGAAAGCGGGCCGACTCCAGAGAATAGCAGAATGCCGGCCACGGCGGGCGCTGCATTCAGTGTAGGCCTATGATGTTTGCACCAGCGTCTCGGCAGCCCCTCGGCCAGCGCATCGAGGTATTTCTCCGCGTCCAGGGCGGCCATGCAGCCGGTGCCGGCCGAGGTGACCGCCTGGCGATAGACATGGTCCATGACATCGCCGGCGGCGAAAACGCCTGGCTTGCTGGTCGCCGTGTGGTTGCCCTTGAGGCCGCTTTCGACCGTGATGTAGCCGCCGTCCATGGCCAGCTGGCCGCGGAAGATATCGGTGTTGGGCTTGTGGCCGATGGCGATGAACACGCCGGACACGGCCAGCTCCTGCGTGGCGGCGCCGCCGCGCTCGTTCAGGCGCGCGCCGGTCACGCCCATGTCGTCGCCCAGGATTTCCTCCAGGGTGTGATTCCAGATGATGTCGATATTGCCGTGGGTCTGTTTTTCGAACACCTTGTCAGCCAATATCTTTTCGCCACGGAACTGGTCGCGCCGGTGCACCAGCGTGACCTGCGCGGCGATATTGGCGAGATACAGCGCCGCTTCCAGCGCCGTGTTGCCGCCGCCGACCACGAGCACGTGTTGCCCGCGATAAAAGAAGCCGTCGCAGGTGGCGCAGGCGGAGACCCCTTTGCCGATGAATGCGGTTTCCGATTCCAGCCCCAGGTAGCGGGCGGTGGCGCCGGTGGCGATGATCAGCGCATCGCAGGTGTAGCTGCCGCTGTCGCCGCTCAGGCGATAGGGCGGCTGGGCCAGATCCGCGCTGTGGATGTGATCGAACACGATTTTGGTGTCAAAGCGCTCTGCATGTGCCTGCATGCGCTGCATCAATTCAGGCCCTTGCAGGCCCGCGATGTCACCTGGCCAGTTGTCGACATCGGTCGTGGTCATGAGCTGCCCGCCCTGCTCAATGCCGGTGATGATGACCGGCTCGAGGTTGGCGCGCGCCGCATATACGGCTGCGGTATAGCCGGCCGGCCCGGAGCCGAGAATGATCAGCCGATGATGCGTCGTATCCTGCCTGCTGCTCATGATGTGTCACGTTTGCTAAGGGTTTAACCGTAGTAGATAAGGGAAGCCGGCACACGATTCAAGATAACGCTGGTAAACTTCGACCACGTTCCATGCTCGCCGCATTTGTCCGCATCCGCATACGGAGTCATCTTGGCCGAGAAAAAATCCCTGTTGCGCCGCCTGTTGGGCGGCATCTGGCGCACCGTCGTGGTGTTTTACATGCTGCTGTTTCTCGTCCTGGTGATAGCCGTGCCGGTTGCTGTCTACGTCCTGTTTTTCAGTGCCCCCGAGATCGAAGTGCCGCAGCACAGCGTATTGATCTGGGAACCGAACGGGCAATTGGTGGCCAGCCGGGATCGTGACGACAATGTCATCGCAGGTTTGCTGGCGCAGCCGCGGCCGGTCAGCGTCGTGCGCAACCTGACCCGCGTGCTGGAGCGGGCGGCAACGGATGATCGCATCGAATTGGTGCTGCTCAAGCTGGATCGCCTGGGCGAGGCCCAGCCAGGCCAACTGGAGGAACTGGGCCGTGCGATTCGGGACTTCAAGGAATCCGGCAAGCCGGTGCTCGCTTGGGCGCCGGATTACAACCAGGATCAGTATTATCTGGCCAGCTTTGCGGACACCATCTATCTGGACCCGCTGGGCCAGGTTTATCTCAAGGGTTACGGCGTGTTTCGCAACTATTTCGCTGACGCCTTGGAGATGCTGGACATCGAGGTCAATGTATTCCGCGTCGGCAAGTACAAATCCTTCGTGGAGCCGTTCATTCGCAACAGCATGTCGCCGGAGGCGCGCGCCAACAACCTGGCATGGCTGAACTCGCTCTGGTCCGATTACAAGAAGCGGGTCGCCGCAGCGCGCGGCATGACGCCGGAGGCAATCGATCAGTACATCATGGGATTCGCAGAGCGGCTGGCAGCCATGGGTGGCGATGCGGCGCAACTGGCGGCACAGGCCGGTCTGGTCGACAAAGTGGCGCCCCTGGGCGTGCTGCAGGTGCAGCTCCGCGAACAGCTCGGGGGCAAGAGTTACGGTGCAGATTTCCCTCGGATTGACGACCTTGATTATCTGGCGGCAACCGCCGATCAGGAGCACAGGAAAGGCGCCAGCCAGATCGTGCTGCTGCCCGTCGAAGGCCCAATCATAGATGGTGAAAGCGTAACCGGCGCGGCCGGCAGCAAGACCATCGTTGAACAGATCGAACGTGCCCGGCGCGACGATCATGTGGCTGCCATGGTCATGCGCATCAACAGCCCCGGTGGTTCGGTTACCGCCGCCGAACAGATCCGGCGCCAGGTCGAGCGCATGCGTGAGCAGGGCAAGCCGGTGGTCGTGTCCATGTCCGGGGTGGCCGCCTCTGGTGGTTACTGGATTGGCATGAACGCGAACGAGATCTGGGCCGAGCGAACCACCTTGACCGGCTCCATCGGCGTGTTCGGCATCGTGCCGACTTTTGGCAAGATCCTGAATGACCTGGGCATTAGCTCCGATGGCGTGGGCACGACCCCGCTGGCGGGCGCGCTGCAGCTTGATGAGCCGCTGTCGGAAGATGCGAAAACCATGCTGCAGGCCGGGGTGGAGCATATTTACCGCCTGTTCGTGGGCGGGATTGCCGCAGCGCGCGGCATGGATGTGGAAGCGGTAGACAAGATTGCCGGTGGGCGGGTCTGGAGCGGCGCCGACGCGGCGGACATCGGTTTGGTCGATGAGCTCGGCGGTCTCGGCGAGGCGGCGACTGCGGCGGCGGCGCTGGCTGGGCTCGGACCGGATGATTATGTGCTGGTGCAGGAGCGCAGTCCGACCAGCTGGCGTACGCTGGTGCGTCGTTTGTTGACCGTACGCCTGGGCCAGGCCCTGCTGCCGGACTGGTTGCATGGTCTGGTGGCAGCGCAGGCACGGGACTGGCGACAATTGCATTTCGACGATCCACGCGGGCTGTACGCGCGCTGTTTTTGCCAGGTCCGGGCGGCGCCTGCATTCGGGCCGTAGCGGCGTGCATCTGCCTGGCTTGAAAGCGCGCACGCTCGTGTGGCTTGAATCGACAGCGTATGGATGCAAACTTCAGTTCATCAGGGGCCAGGCCATGATGCGCGGTCATCGCCTGGCCTGATTCATCAACAGAGGAGATTTGCCATGGGTTTGCTGGTCACAGGAGAGTGGCGTGATCGCTGGTACGATACCGAATCCACCGGCGGCCGTTTCATGCGCGAGGATGCCGGTTTCCGGCATTGGGTCGAAGACTCCGCCGAGGCGCCGTTCACACCGGAAGCCGATCGTTATCACCTGTACGTGTCGCTGGCCTGCCCGTGGGCGCACCGCACGCTGATCCTGCGGGCACTCAAGGGTTTGCAGGCGGTGATTGGCGTGTCCGTGGTCGATCCCTACATGGGTGATCATGGCTGGGCATTTTCCACGGCACCCGGCTGCATCCCCGATCCGTTGTACGATGCCGACTACCTGTATCAAATCTACACCCGCGCCGCGCCGAAATACACCGGCCGCGTGACCACGCCGACGCTGTGGGACAGGCACCACGAAACCATCGTCTCGAACGAGTCGGCCGACATCGTGCGCATGTTCAACAGTGCGTTCGACAAGCTGGCGGAGCATCCGGAGCGCGATTACTATCCTGAGCCGCTGCGCGCGGATATCGACGCCATCAATGCCGAGGTGTACGACAACGTCAACAATGGCGTGTACAAGGCTGGTTTTGCCACTTCGCAGGAGGCCTATGAGCAGGCCTTCGAGCCGCTGTTTGCCACCCTCGACATGCTCGACGAACGGCTCGGTGAGCAGCGCTACCTGGTGGGCGGACAGATAACCGAGGCCGACTGGCGCCTGTTTACCACGCTGGTGCGCTTCGATGCCGTGTACTACAGCCACTTCAAGTGCAATCGGCGCCGTATTGCCGATTATTCACACCTGTCCGGCTATTTGCGCGAGCTGTACCAGGTGCCCGGTGTGGCGGAAACCACCAACCTCGATCACATCAAGCAGCATTATTATCGCAGCCATGACACCATCAATCCGAACGGTATCGTGCCGCTGGGCCCGGAGCTGGATTTGCTGGCGCCGCATGGGCGCGATGGGCTGGCCTGACGGTGCGCGCCGGCGGCGGCCTGTATCTTAGACGTGCAACAAATGCAGCAGCAGCGCGCTTTGTGCGTGCAGGCGGTTCTCGGCCTCATCCCACACCACGCTGTCGGGCGCATCCAGAACTTCTGCCGTCACTTCTTCGCCACGATGCGCCGGCAGGCAATGCATGAACAAGGCATGATCGGCCGCCTGCGCCATTAAGGCCGTGTTGACTTGATAATCGGCAAAGGCCCGCAGACGTTCGCTGCGCTCGTTGTCGTCGCCCATGCTCGTCCAGGTGTCGGTGACCACCAGATCGGCATCGGCGACGGCCTGCGCGGCGCTGTCGCAGGCCTGTACGCAATCGCCGGCAGCGCGCACGAGCGCAGCAGCCGGCGCATAGCCGGTCGGCGTGGCAAGGCGCAGCTCGAAGCCGAGAATGCGTGCGGCATTGATCCAGGAGTGGCACATGTTGTTGCCATCGCCGACCCAGGCCACGCGGGCCTTGGCGATGTCGCCGCAGTGTTCGGTGTAAGTCTGGATGTCGGCCAGCAGCTGGCACGGATGCAAGCGTTCGGTCAGACCGTTGATGACGGGTACGCGCGAGTAGGCGGCGAACTGCTCCAGGACTTGCTGCGAGTGGTTGCGGATCATGATCGCATCCACCATGCGCGACAGCACTCGAGCCGTATCCTCGACGGTTTCGCCGCGTCCGATTTGCGTGTCTTCCGGAGCCAGGAAAATGGCGTGGCCGCCGAGCCGCGTCATACCGGTTTCGAACGACACGCGGGTGCGGGTGGAGGCCTTTTCGAACAGCATGCCAAGCGTGCGCCCGGCCAGCGGCCAGCCGCGTTCGCCCGGCGTTGCAGTCTTGAGCGCAATGGCCTGATCCACGACGTGGCGGATGCCGTCGGCTCCGAGATCATCCAGACTGAGAAAATGGCGCGTTTTCATGACAGCGGCGCCGTCGCCTTGCCAAAGAGGCACATGCGGGGTTGTGCTTTGTTCGACGACGGTGTTGGCTTGGGTGGAAAATAAAAGGCCCCGCCGTTGCGCGGCGGGGCCATGCGATTCCCAATTGTAATCCAGGAATGCCGTTTGCGGCTAGCTGGCCTTGTCGAAGCGCTCGCCGGCGCTGGCCCAGTTGACGACGTTCCACCAGGCATCGATGTACTCGGGCTTGCGATTCTGGTACTTGAGATAAAATGCGTGTTCCCAGACGTCCAGGCACAGCAACGGTGTGCCCTGTTCGCTGGCCACGTCCATCAGCGGATTATCCTGATTCGGGGTCTGGGTAACCTTGAGCGAGCCGTTTTGGTCGATCAACCAGACGAAGCCAGAACCGAACAGCGTCGACGCCGCCGTGGTGAACTGGTTCTTGAATTCGTCGAAGGAGCCGAAATCACGATCGATGGCCTGCGCCAGGCCGCCTTCAGGCTTGCCGCCGCCGTTGGGCGACATGCAGGTCCAGAAGATGTTGTGGTTGTAGTAGCCGCCGCCCTGGTTGCGCACACCAGCGCCATGCTGCCCGGCCTTGGCCAGAATGTCTTCCAGTTTCTGGTCTTCCAGTTCCGTGCCTTCGATGGCCTTGAGGAACTTGGTCAGATAGGCCTGATGGTGCTTGTCGTGATGAATCTCCATCGTGCGGGCGTCGATGTGGGGTTCCAGCGCACTGAAATCGTAGGGGAGATCGGGTAGTTCGAATGCCATGGTATTACCTTCTCTTTGTCAAATGTATTGATACCGCGCAAGGCTTAAGGATAAGGTCGAAACCAGTTTTTTCAAGCAAGCTGCTCGGCTTGACGATAGTTGCTGACATTGCCGGACGGATTGATCTTGATCAGTCACATTGACTTGCCATGATCGTTATAATACGCAGATCACACTTCAATATGTAAGCAGGAAGCAGCATGTCCAAGGATGCAGTCGCGATCATCAAGCAGGAAGTCGAATCCAATCCGATTGTCTTCTACATGAAAGGCACGCCGGATTTCCCCCAGTGCGGCTTTTCCGCACGCGGTGCGCAGGCGCTCAAAGCCTGCGGCGTTGACTTCAAGTCAGTCAACGTCTTTGACGACCAGGAAGTCTATCGCCAGGGGGTCAAGGAATATTCCAACTGGCCCACCATTCCGCAGCTGTACGTGGCGGGCGAACTGGTGGGTGGCTCCGACATCATCATTGATCTGTACCAGTCCGGCGAGCTCAAGTCCATGCTGGAAGAAGCGGTGCAAAACCACGGCGCCGGCTGACCGGCGCCCGTATCCGGATTGCCAGGATCCGAATTGCCAGAAGCCGGCATTGGCGCGGCCGCAGGCCCGCCAATGCTTGCGTTTGACCATGCATGAAACGCTGCCACTTCAACCATGAGCGAAGCGGGCGCAATACCCGGCATCGGCCTGCTGTTGGTCGGTGATGAATTGCTGTCCGGCAAGCGCCAGGACAAGCACTTGCCGGCGGTGATCGAGCGCCTGACGGTGCGCGGCTTGGAGCTGGCCTGGGTGCGCATCGTGGGTGACGATGCCGGGCGTCTGGAAAACACCCTGGCCGCGACGCTGGCAGGCGACGACATCGTATTCAGTTTCGGCGGCATCGGCCCGACCCCTGACGATCGCACGCGCCAATGCGCGGCGCGGGCGGCCGGATTGGCGCTGGAGATCAATCAGCAAGGCCGGGCCATCCTGCTGGAGCACTATGGCACGGAGGGGGCGACGGCAGCGCGCATGAAGATGGTCGAATGGCCGGTCGGCGCCAGCGTCATTCCCAACCCCATAAACCAGGTGCCCGGTTTTTCCCTGTACCGACACCATTTCGTGCCCGGCTTCCCGAGCATGGCCTGGCCCATGGTCGAGTGGGTGCTGGACACCTATTATGCGCAGCTGCAGCATCGGCAAGCGCCGGTGGAATATTTGTTCGAGGCCCACGACACCCCCGAAAGCGCCATCATCGACGACATGCAAGTGGTGCTCGACGCCCATCCCGACGTGCGCATAGCCTGCTTGCCGAATGCCGCCGGCAAGCGCCTGCTGGAGTTCGGCGTGCGCGGCACGCCGGCAGCGGCGGCCAGTGCCTACGAGGCGTTGTACGAACGGCTGCAGGCACGACAAATCCCGTTGTCCAGAACGCAGCCGCCACAATAGCGGAGTCGATGTCAGACCCGCGGGATCGAATAGTGGCGGCACTCCCATTCGGGCTTATCCGGCGCAAGTCCTGCGCAAGGCTTGAGCTTGCCGCTGGTGCTGTTTTGGGGGCATACTCCGGCACTCGTGCGGCGCTTACCCGCTGCCACGCATTATCGCAAACCGGAGGATACTCATGCTTAAAAAACTGCTGATGTCCGTTGCGGTGTCGACGGCTCTTGTAGCCGGCATGTCGGCACAGGCAGCGGACAAACCATTGAAGATCGGCGCCATCATGCCCATGACCGGCGCGCTGGCCGCTTATGGCGAAACCAGCCTCAAGGGCGCCGAACTGGCAGTCGAAGAAATCAACGAAGCCGGCGGCGTGCTGGGCATGCCCATCGAACTGGCGGTTGAGGACGCGCAGACCGAGCCGCAGGCCGGTGTGGCTGCGGCCAACAAGCTGGCCAACATCGATGGCGTGGCGGCATTCGTCGGCGCGCTTTCCAGTGGCGTGACCATTCCGATCGCCACCAGCGTGGCCAGACCCAACAAGATCCCCATGATCTCACCGGCCTCCACTTCGCCAGTGCTCACCACGCTCAATGACGATGGCTTTCTGTTTTGCACCGTGGCCTCCGACGCCATCCAGGGTGTAGCCATGGCGCAGGTTGCCCGTGATCGCGGCATCGACAAGGTCGGCATCATTTATGTCAACAACGACTACGGCAAGGGCCTGGCTGATGCCTTCAGCGAATCATTCGAAGAACTGGGCGGTGAAGTCACCCATGCCGTGTCCTACGAGGAGAAGCAATCCTCCTATCGCGCGGCCCTGCAAAAAGCCTGGGGTGATGGCAGCACGCCGTATTTGGTGCTGATTGCCTACGTGGGCGACGGTGAAACCGTGCTGCGCCAGTCGCTGGAAGGTGGCATGTTCGACAAGTTCATCTTCTCCGACGGCATGAAGACCGAGCAGCTGATCGAGAACATCGGCCAGAAGTACACGAATGGCTCCGTCGGCACCACAGCGCAGGCCGAGGAAGGCACGCCGTCAGCCGAGGCCTTTGACAACGCCTACAAGGAAAAATACGGCAAGCGCGTGCCGCAGCCGTATATCGACACCACTTACGACGCCGTGTATTTGCTGGCCCTGGCTGCGCAAAAAGCCGGCACCACCACCGATGGCCCGGCGATCCGTGATGCGCTGCATGAAGTTGCCAACCCGCCCGGCGAGGAAATCCTGCCGGGTGAATTTGCCAAGGCAGTCGAGCTGCTGGAAGATGGCCAGGAGATCAACTGGACCGGCGCTGCCGGACAGGAGGATTTCGACGAGCACGGCGATATTTCCAGCACCGTTGCCGAATGGGAAATGCAGGGTGACACGATCAAGACCATTCGCGTGTTCGATCCGCTGGCCAAAAATAGTGAAGGAGATGCCGACGAGAGCAGCAACGAAGCCGACACTGCTGCAGACAAGACTGCTGCAGATGAATAAGCGGCTTTCCCTGCCGCGCAAATTGCCGGCATGATTCTGACCGGCTCGGGCCGCTGAGGCCCGAGCCGGTTTTTGTTTGCGCAGCGCCAAGCGGAACGGTCGCGCAATTCATGGCCACAAAAACAAGAAGCAGGGTTCGCGAGCAAACTGTCATGGCCGCCATTGCGCTTGGGTTGATTGACAGCATTCGCCTTTGCGCACCGACGCCGGCAGCCGAGCGGTTGATTCAATGGTCACAACGGCGTACCTTGTCATGTTTTATTGGCGGTTATTGCCGGTTCGAAATCATGCGACATATCATTTCCATTCTCATGGCCAACGAAGCGGGCGCACTGGTGCGCGTCGCCGGCATGTTTTCCCAGCGCGGTTTCAACATCGAAACCCTGAATGTGGCGCCGACCGAAAATCCTTCCGTATCGCGTCTCACGCTGGTCACCGAAGGCACCGAGCATGTGGTGGTGCAGATTACCCGGCAGCTGCTCAAGCTGGTGGACGTGGTGGAAGTGCGCAATATGACCGGCGACGCCTATCTGGAACGGGAACTGGCGCTGCTCAAGGTGCGCGCCAACGGCGAGCCGGCAACACAGCAAACCAGTGAAGTCGCACGCATTGCCGACCAGCATGGTGCCGAAATGGTGAGCCTCGACGAAGGCGTGCATACGCTGCAGTTCGTCGGCACCGCCGGCCAGCTCGATGCGCTGATAGCCGATCTGGTCGCCGCTGGACGCCTCGAAGAGGAAGTGCGCAGTGGCGTTCTGGCGATGACGTTGGGCGCCGGCAAGCTGCACTACGTCGAGGATTACGAAGAGCTGGACGCCATTTCCTTCTGAATTTATTCCAAGCTGCGCCGCGGGCGCTGGCATTCATTTCACCCATTGACTGCGGGAGAACTGCATGAGCATGAATGTGTACTATGACAAGGACGGCGATCTGTCGCTGATTACCAGCCGCAAGGTCGCCATCATCGGCTACGGCTCCCAGGGCCACGCCCACGCCAACAACCTCAAGGATTCCGGCGTCGAGGTCGTGGTCGGGCTGCGCCAGGGCTCCGGTTCCTGGCAGAAGGCTGAAAATGCCGGCCTGCAAGTGGCCACGATCGAAGACGCGGTGGCCGCGGCCGATGTGGTGATGCTGCTGGCGCCCGACGAGCACCAGGTCAGCCTGTATCAGGAACAGGTCGCGCCCAACATCCGCGAAGGCGCCACGGTTGGTTTCGCCCATGGTTTCAACATTCATTTCGAGCTGATCGAGCCGCGCGCCGATCTCGACGTGATCATGATCGCGCCCAAGGGCCCGGGCCATCTGGTGCGCACGACTTACGAAAAGGGCGGCGGCGTGCCCAGCCTGATTGCGGTCGCGCAGAATCCTTCCGGCCAGGCCAAGGAAGTGGCCATGGCCTATGCCGTGGCCATCGGCGCCGGCCGTGCCGGCATCATCGAAACCACGTTCCGCGCCGAAACCGAAACCGACCTGTTCGGCGAGCAGTCCGTGCTGTGCGGCGGCACCGTCGCCCTGATCCAGGCCGGTTTCGAAACCCTGGTGGAAGCGGGCTACGAGCCGGAAATGGCCTATTTCGAATGCCTGCACGAAGTCAAGCTGATCGTCGATCTGATCTACGAAGGCGGCATTGCCGACATGCGCTACTCCATTTCCAACACTGCGGAATATGGCGACATCACGCGCGGCCAGCGCCTGATCACCGACGAGACCCGCGCCGAGATGCGCCGCATCCTGGCCGAAATCCAGAGCGGCCAGTTCGCGCGCGAATTCATCGGCGAGCACCAGGCCGGCAACCCCACCCTGAAAGCGGGCCGGCGGTTGACCGAAGCGCATCCAATCGAGCAGGTGGGTGCCCGCCTGCGCGGCATGATGCCGTGGATTGCCAAGGACAAGATTGTCGACAAGACGCGTAACTAGAGCATAAGGCCTGCTGCAGCAGGCCCCGAGTCCAATACCAGCGCCGGCCGTTGCAGCATGCGGTCGGCGTTTTTAATTGTCTTCTCTGCTGGTGGCAGGCAATGAAGCGCGCAACGCTGTTCCA
>Ga0079226_10000559_pt1 | contig 26452 bp, 22 predicted proteins | sample Poulit2014_FD_76345 | JGI IMG/M metagenome (GOLD analysis project Ga0079226, IMG submission 76345) | Agricultural soil microbial communities from Georgia to study Nitrogen management - Poultry litter 2014 | ecosystem: Environmental > Terrestrial > Soil > Agricultural land | place: USA: Georgia...
AGAATTAGAAAAAGAATATATTGAAGATATCGGTTTTGGGTCGTATTTTATAGGTAACGTTTCAAGCGGTAAGTTTTATAATCAAACTCCAAAGACCGCAATAATTGAAGGAGTACGACGATATAGTCCTCAACAGAATTTTAAAGATGTAAAAACAGAGCTATATCATATAGTAGATAAAATATCAAAAATAAATAACGTCAGTATAGAAGTAGATATACGTAAGGTAAGAGATGGTTATAGAATAAATCAAGAAGCACCTATATTACAAATCTTAACAAATGCTATAGAAAAAGAACGAGATATAAAACCTCCTTGGATTGGAAAAAAACTTGTGACAGATGCTGGTATTTTAGCTAATGGTTTAGGAATACCTGTGGTTTGTTCCGGACCAGATCAGCAAAGGGCTCATGCAGAAGTAGAATTTGTAGAAATTAATGAACTTTTTTTAACAGCTAAAATTTATAAAAATATTATTGAAAATTCTATCAACTTTGGAGAGTAATGGTATGAAAAAGCTAACTAATAAAATTGCTGTTGTTACTGGGGGAGCACAAGGTATTGGTCTGGGGATATCAAAAAGATTATCTGAAGAAGGCGCTAACGTAATTTTTCTAGATAATAATAAAAATTTAATTAAGAATATTAATAATTCAAAAGGTCAAACTGAAGGAATAGTTAATGCAAAATTTTGTGATCTCTCAAACGTGCAACAAACGAGGTCTGTCTTAGAAGAAACATGGAAAGAATATTCAAAGGTAGATATTGTTGTTAACAATGCAGGAATTGCTACAAGAGAGTCTTTCCTTGAAATAAGTGAAGATGACTGGGATAAAATAATAAATGTAAATTTGAAAGCTATATTTATTGTTGGGCAATATTTAGCAAAGAAAATGATAGATAATAATATTGCGGGTAAAATTATAAATATGGGCTCAAAAAATGGGCTATCTGCAGGAAAAAAATTAGCACATTACAATTCTTCAAAAGGTGGAGTTAATTTACTGACACAAACAATGGCGTCTGAACTTGCAAAGTATCAAATTCAAGTTAATTCTATAGCCCCAGGTTTTATTGATACTAACCTTGACAAAAAATTAAAAGATAATGATGAAAATCTATGCTTAACGGAACGAACGCCGATGGATAGATTAGGAACTATTCGCGAAGTAGCGAACACAGCTTTATTTTTGTCTTCAGATGAATCTTCCTATATTACTGGAACAACAATTGTAGTAGATGGAGGGCATTTAGCAAATTCCAGTGATTTGTAATTTTGAATTTATACGAGACTAATTCAGATATAATTAGAAAGGATTAATAGGATGTCAGAGCAAAATATTATTAAATCGCTTAAGCAAAAAGCTGTAATACCAAATAGCGTAGTATTACAATTTATCGGACAATCAGGAATGATTGTCCAAGGAAAGAACGAAACTATTGTAATTGATCCATATTTATCAAATTACGCAGAGGAATATTATGGCCTTGTTCGTAGTTACCAACCCTTATATAAGCCAATTGATTTAAAGGGTGTAGATTATTATTTTATTACTCATGATCATGCTGATCATTTAGATCCAAAAACTGTGCAAATTTGCTCAAAGCATAGCCCGAATACAATTTTTATTGCTCCTGCGTATTGTTACTCTTTACTAATAGAAAATGGTGTCAAAGAGAATAATATTAAATTAATATATAGTGATAATTGGGAAAAGCTTGGTGAAATTCAATTTCGAGCTATCCCGTCTGCTCATGAAACATTTGAAAATAATAGCGAGCTTGGACATCGTTTCGTAGGTTATATATGCGTTTTAAATGGAGTCACTCTTTATCACGCTGGAGATACAATAATTTACAAAGGTCTGTTAAATTATTTGAAGGAACAGACTGTTGATATTGCTATGATTCCAATAAATGGAAGAGACTACTTTCGATTCGCTAAAGGGGCTGTTGGTAATATGAACTACAAAGAGGCGGCTGAATTAGCTTATCATGCGAGCTTTAACCTAACTATCCCTGTACATTTTGATATGTTTTCGGATAATACAGAACGCCCCGGAAACTTTATTGATTACATGCAAGAAAAATACCCAAGACAAAAAGTTCATATGATGGCTAGAGAGGAGAGGATGCTTTACACAAACAATATTTAAGTAACGTTTTAAATATATTACTAAAAATTGGAGAGGATATTATGAAGCTTTTAACAATACTACAAAATGGAAAAGAAAAATTAGGGGTTAAAACAAATTTTGGAATTATTGATTTGGAAACAACACTTGAAAAATATCCTAACCCTGACATACCAAGCAATATGATGGGGCTAGTTCATAAAAATTACAGAGGGTTGGAAATTTTACAACAATATTTATCTAATTTGCCTGAAGATGGAGTGAATTATTTAAATGAATCTTTGATTGAATTTGGACCAGTGTTGCCAGAACCGAGTAAAATAATCTGTGTAGGTTTGAATTATAAAAAGCATGCTGATGAAACAAATTCACCTTACCCTAATGAGCCAATTCTATTTAATAAATTTAATAATACGTTAGCGGGGCATAAACAGAGAGTTAGAATACCTAAAATGACAAAACAATTAGATTATGAAGTAGAACTAGGTATTGTGATTGGCGAAGAGACAAAAGAAGTATCCCAAGAAAAAGCACTTGAGTATGTTTTTGGATATGTAACCGCTAATGATATTTCAGCTAGAGATTTACAATTTACCACTTCACAATGGTTGCTTGGAAAATGCTGTGATGATTTTACCCCTGTTGGTCCTTATTTGGTGACAAAAGACGAAATAAAAAACCCTAATAATTTGAATTTAAAAACTAAAATAAACGGTAAAGAAAAACAAAATTCTAATACGGCAGATATGATATTTCATTGTGATGAAATTATAAGTTATATATCTAACTATATGACACTTAAACCCGGAGATTTGATACTAACAGGAACACCTGAAGGTGTAATATTAGGGGATCCTAAAAATGAACAGATCTTTCTTCAGTCAGGAGATGAAATGAGTTTAGAAGTAGAAGGTTTGGGAGAACTTACAAACACATTGATAGATGAATAAGCTAAGAGAAATGAATCATTTCTCTTTCTCCATTAAGAATAAACTTAATTTTCAGACTAATAAAATGCTTACAATTGAACCGAACGCAAATTATATTCCTTAAAGTAAATTTAATTAGAGAGCGGGTGACATAAATGAATGTAATAACTATAGTTTCATTTTTTGCTTTTATGGGGTTAGTAGCTATTATTTCCTTTTTTTACACAAAGTCTGAAGATATACATACTGAAGAAGGCTACTATTTGGCTGGAAAAAGTCTTTCTGCATGGGTTATAGCAGGTACTATTATGTTAACTAATCTTTCTACAGAACAATTAATAGGGTTGAGTGCAGAAGCTTATGAATTCAGTATATCTTCCATTGCTTTTGAAATAATAGCTGCAGTTGCTTTAATTATCGTAGCACTTTACTTTTTACCACGCTACTTAAAAGGAAATATCTCAACTGTCCCGGATTTTTTAGCTGATCGATACGATGAGCAGACCAAACAAATTGTAACCATTTTGTTTTTATTTGGTTATGTTTTAAATCTTATGCCACCGGTGTTATATACGGGTTCATTAGCATTCAATGGTATTTTCGATATTGAAGGCGCTTTCAATATTGGGAGGTTTTCCGCGTTATTTCTTTCTTCTATATTTATTGGGGGGATAGGTGCAGTATATGCAATTTTTGGTGGTTTAAAAGCTGTTGCTATAAGTGATACAGTTAACGCGGTTGGTTTGTTAATTGGAGGTCTTTTGGTTCCAATTATAGGCCTTGTAGTAGTGGGAGATGGTTCTCTGTTAAACGGAATTTCAACAATCGTTAACGAGTCTCCTGAAAAATTAAATGCGATAGGAACTTCTTCAGAACCTGTGCCATTTAGTACTTTGTTTACAGGGTTAATTCTAATAGGTCTTTCTTATTGGGGTACTAACCAATTGATTATCCAAAGGACTATTGCAGCCAAAAACCTAAAAGAGGGACAAAAAGGAGTGCTAATTGCAGCAGCTTTAAAACTATTAACCCCTTTAATAATTATTTTACCAGGGGTAATTGCGTTTCATATTTTTGGTGATAATCTTATTCCAGAAGATGCTTATCCTAAATTGGTCGAATATATTTTGCCTAAACCTTTATTAGGATTTTTTGCTGCTGTATTAGCAGGTGCAATCTTATCAACATTTAATTCGGCACTAAACTCTTCAGTTACTCTTTTTATGTTAAATATATACAAACCATTTATAAATCCCAACGCATCTCAAGCTTTAATGGTAAGTCGGGGAAAAGTTCTTGGAACAGTTTTGGCTTTGATAGCTATTTTTATAGCACCCTTAATTGATTTAGTTTCTACTAGCTTTTTTCAGTACCTTCAGACAATTAATGGCCTTTATAATGTGCCTATTCTGACAATATTTATAGTAGGTTATCTTACTAAAAAGGTGCCTGCTTTAGCAGCTAAAGTAGGCCTAGCCTTTTTTATAGGAACTTATGCCTTTACAGAATTCTGGTGGGATTCGGGGATTAGTTACATTCACATTTTAGGTATACTTTTTGTCATTACAACTGGGATTATGCTTTTAATTGGGAAGATATATCCTAGAGAAAGTGACTTTGTTTTGGAAGCTAATAATTCAGTAGATATAACTAATTGGAAATATCTGTATCCAGTTTCTATAATAATATTCTTAGGGCTTGTTATTATGTACCTCGTCCTTTCTAAATATGGCATAGCTCAATAATAGATGATACGTGATGTTAAAAATAAGGTTCAAACATAACGTTAATTTCTTTAAGGAGGAGATGTATTTGGGATTTATTGAAGCTTTACAACAAGAATTAACTTCAGAGAAAATATCCAGAAATAAGACTGTTCTTGTACAGCACAGTGGTGATGAGTCTTATCATCCCAGAAATCTGCCTAAAGTAGTTGTTTTCCCTGAGACCTCATTTGAAGTCAGTAGCATAATACAGATAGCAAATAAATATAATCAGTCAATAACTCCTTATGGTATTGCATCTAGTCTTGAGGGGAGTGTTATTCCTTATGAGTCTTCAATAGTTATTGATTTTTCATGTATGAACAGAATATTAGAGGTCAAACAAGAAGATTTTCTGGTTAGAGTGCAACCAGGTGTTACACTCTCTCAATTGAATAATGAATTGAAAAAATACGGGATGTTTTTCCCGGTGGATCCTGGTGCTGATGCTACTATAGGTGGGATGGCGGCTACTAATGCTAGCGGTACAATGACAGTGCGTTATGGGACGATGCGAGATCAGGTTCGTAAAATAGAAGCTGTCCTTGCAAATGGAAAGATTATTCATTCAGGTAGTTTAGCCGTAAAGTCCTCTTCTGGATATAATTTAAACGGAATTTTGATAGGTTCTGAAGGAACATTGGGTTGCTTTACTGAATTAATTTTACAAATAAAAGGAATACCTGAAAAAATAATTGCAGCTAAAGCTTCTTTTGGAGATATAGACACTGCTTCTGAGTCTGTAATGCAAATATTGCAGTCTGGCATTTCTATAGCTAGAGTAGAATTAGTTGATCAGGAATCAATTAAACACATAAATTGGTTTAGTGACACAGAATACAAAGAAGCTCCAACTTTATTTTTAGAATTTCACGGAAATCAAGCAGGATTATATGAAGATACGGAATTTATACAAGAAATCCTTATGGATCACGGTTGTATAAATATTGAATTTGAATCAAATAATACAGGAAGAAAACGTTTATGGGAAGCTAGACATAACGTGTTGTATTCTTACGTGCATGGTCATCCAGGAAAAGAATTAATGATTACCGATGTTTGTTTACCAATTACAAATTTAGCTACTGCAATTAATAAATCAAGAAGCATTATCAATAATTCTAGCATCACTGGGGGGATAGTTGGTCATGTCGGCGATGGGAATTATCATATTTTCTTAATGATTGATTTTGAAAATGATATGGAAGAGGCGAATAAAATAAATGAATATATTGTAAGTTACGCTCTTTCTAAAGGGGGGACTTGTACTGGCGAACACGGTGTGGGTGTAGGGAAACGTAAATATCAAGAGGAAGAGCACGGGGATTCATTTGCGGTTATGCAATCTATTAAACTAGCCATTGACCCTGATAATATACTAAATCCAGGAAAAATATTTTAATTTTTTATTTTATTACAGTTTTTTATTGAAAGAAGGGAAAAGTATGAGTGAAGAACAGAATTTAAGTGCATTATTAAAAGAAAAGCGTATTTTTGAACCTCCAAGTGAATTCAAAGCCCAAGCTAATTTTAATGATCCTACAATTTATGAAGAAGTAAATAATAACCCAGAAGGTTATTGGAATAAGCAAGCAAATTACCTGGATTGGTTTAAGAACTATGAAAAAACACTTGATTGGAATCCTCCACATGCCCAATGGTTTGTTGGAGGGAAATTAAACGCTGTGTACAATTGCGTTGATAGACATAGAAGTTGTTGGAGAAAAAATAAAGCAGCTATTATATGGGAGGGAGAGGAAAGAAATACTAAAGTATATACTTACGATATGCTCGGACGTGAAATAGACAAGACAGCACATATGTTGCAGAGTCTCGGAGTAAAAAAAGGTGATCGTATAACAATTTACTTACCTATGATTCCTGAACTACCAATTTCTATGCTTGCTTGTGCAAAAATCGGTGCAATCCACACAGTTGTCTTTGGGGGTTATTCAGCAAGTTCTTTAAGAGAACGTATTAAAAATACAAAATCAAAACTCATAATTACTTCAGATGGAAGTCGTCGTAATGGAAAGTTTATTCCATTAAAAGACAATGTTGATAATGCAATCAAAAATACTACAATAGAAAAAGTTCTTGTTATTAATAATATCGGGGAAAAACTTGATATTTCTTGGAATAAAGAGGTTGATGTTGGCTGGAAAAATCTGATTTCTAAGATGTCAAAGAAACCTTTTCATGCAGAGGAGATGGACGCAGAGGATATATTATATATATTATATACATCGGGGACTACAGGAAAGCCAAAAGGAATAATTCACACGACGGGAGGTTACTTAACATATGCGCACCATGCTATGCGAAGTGTATTTGATTTAAAAGAAGAAGATGTTTTTTGGTGTACTGCAGATATAGGATGGGTGACAGGACATACATGTGTGGTTTATGGCCCTCTAGCTTGTGGAGCTACTACCGTTATGTATGAAGGGGCACCAAATTATCCAGAACGCGATCGTCTCTGGGAAATTGTAGAGAAATTTGGTGTAAATACCTTTTATACTTCACCCACATCAATTCGCACGTTTATGAAGTGGGGTTCTGAATATACAGAAGAACATGACCTTTCGAGTCTTCGTTTATTAGGCACTGCAGGTGAACCAATTAATCCGGAAGCTTGGATGTGGTTTCATAAATACATCGGTAGTGAAAATTGTCCAATCGTTGACACTTGGTGGCAAACAGAGACAGGGGGGCCAATGATAGCTCCTCTTCCAGGTATCACGGCAACAAAACCAGGATTGGCGACAATACCAGCACTTGGAATAGTTGCTGATGTGCTAGATGAAAAAGGGAACTCTATTGAACCAGGAAGTGGTGGAATGCTTGTTATCAAACAGCCATGGCCTGGGATGTTTCGTACAATATGGGGGGATGATGAGAGGTATAAAATATCTTATTTCAATGAATTTCCTGGCGAATACAAATCGGGAGATGTAGCTCATATAGATGAGGATGGTTATTTTTGGGTTCTTGGCCGAGATGATGACGTAATAAATGTATCGGGGCACCGTATTGGAACGATGGATTTGGAAAGTTCTATTGTAAGTCATAAAGCAGTGGCTGAATCGGCAGTTATTGGGCGCTCGCATAGTGTGAAAGGAAATGCTATTACTGATTTCGTTACTTTAAAAGATGAATATAATAGTTCTCAAGAATTGAAAAAAGAATTAGAAGAAAAAGTTATCGAAAAAATTGGAAAATTTGCTCGTCCAGAAGAAATTATTTTTACAGCTAGCTTGCCAAAAACACGTAGTGCTAAAATTATGAGGCGCCTATTACGTGACATTGCAGAAGGTAAGGCAATAGGGGACACGACAACTCTTGAAGATATTAACGTTATAGAAAAATTAAAAAATCTATATAATCGAGAATAAGATGTATTTAAAATAATATTATTAAATATTAAAGGTTGATAGCTAGTATAGTTTATTGAACAGTCCTAGTTTGAATTATTATAATCAAATTAGGATTGTGTCTTGTAATAAATCATAAAAAAGTTAAATAGTGTAGAATTGAATTTGAGAAAGAGTAGTTGATTTATATCGTTCTGGACCATCTGCTAGAGACATAAGTAATAAAAACAACGTATCTAAAATAATAATTTATGAATGATGTAATTCATTTTTATACTTACGAACTACAGCATTATTCTTACTAGCTTCGTTAATTAAATCAATAAAATCTTTATCTTTAAATAATCTTTCAGATTTTTTTCAGTTTTATTAAAAATACCAATAAACTCAGTTGCTAAATTTCTCATTAAATAGTCTCCTTACCATTAAGTAATGATGCGATATTTCTAAAACAAAACAATAATAATTATTTTATATGTTATAAAAGTTGATCAAAGTAACTAGCTATTTTTTGGTCTCTGCTTCTATCGAGGTGGCCGTAAATATCGACAGTAACGGAAATACTTGAATGACCTAATCTCTTTGATACATCATTTAATGTAGCACCTTGGTTCATTAAATAGTTAACATGCGTATGGCGTAAGTCATGAAAACGTATCTTTTTAAACTTATTTCTTTTACAAAAACGTTTATAATATCTGTCAGGGTAAGTAGGGTATAGTGGTTTTCCAAAGTCATTAGAGAAAACATAAAAGCAAAAGTCATTATGCCATAATTCTTTAGCTTTCTCTTTATCCGAAAGCTTGTTTTTGTAATGCTTGTATAGTTCCCTATTTAACAGAGAAGATATTGAAATTGTTCGTATAGAAGTATTGGTTTTAGGTTCTCGCAAGTGGTAACCAACTTGTTTTGTATAACTCAAAGATTGTTTAATCGCAATAGTGCTATTTAAAAAGTCAATATGTTTCCATTCAAGCCCTAGTATTTCTCCTTTTCTCATCCCTGTTGTTACAGCCAGCTTTAATAATAAAGACATTTGGTGATTCTCTTCGATGTTTAATAGTTGTAGAAAAGTTTTAATTTCTTCGTCGCTGTATACAGTTCCTTTTTTGTTTACTATAGTAATTGGTTTCATTTTATTTAGTGGGTTCGTTTTTATTATTTCGTTTTCAATAGCCAGATTCATCAATCTTTTTAGTAGGTTTAAATGCTTTTGCTTAGTACTAGAACTTAAATTATGATTATCTAAATTTTTAAAATATTCTTCGAAAATTTGTGTAGTTAGCTTGTCTAAACGATAATCACCCAGATAGTCATAAATATAATTTTCTAAAATACTATTATATAAAGCAAAACTAGCTGGGGATAATTCTTTTTCTACGTAATTCAAATAGTGGTTTCTGGCATATTCCTCTAAGGTAACAAAAGAAGGAGCGAAATATTCTCCCTTTTCAACTTCCGATATAAATTTTGCACGCTCTTTTCTTGCTTCCACTATGCCATTCACTTTAACGTTTCTATATTTCCTAATTTGTTCTCCTTTACTATTATAACCTGCGTAAACTGTTAGCTCATAAACTTCTTTTTCATTGTCTTTGGTTTTTCTTCTGTATCTAATTCCTGCGTTTTTCCCCATATTAACTCTCCTGTTCTGTAATTATGTCGAGAATTTTTTTTATATCTTCTTTCTGTTTTTCATTTAGTAACTTTCCTTTCCAATAATGATTTATGTCATAGCTTAGCAAGGTATAAAGATCATTCAAATATTGCGCCTCTTCAGGATTTATTCTAACAGGTTTTATTTCTTTTAAAGGTCCAGTGTTTTCTGTTTTAGTAAATCTAATGCCAGAAGGAATATGTGCATCATATTTTACTTTAAGCATATTATCTACTTTGTTAGTCGCTTCGATATTTTCTTCAATCTGGTCAATTTCTTGTTCGAATGCTAATACTGAACTTATATCTAACTTATACTCAGATAATTGAGCTTGAGTTCTTTTTCCCATATTTATTCGTTGAAAAACTTCTTCAGCAGGATAGTAATGTGACACCCTCGATAATTTTGTTTTTAATCGATCGTTAGCATTGATTCTTTCTTTAATCGTTTCATACATATTTACGTCTATATCTGACATGCTTAGTAATTCATCAAAATTCACTTGATAATAATTACTAATAATTTTCAAAACTTCTGGAGTAGGATTGTTCCGTCTGCCATTTTCAATATTTGAAATATAAGAAGGAGATAGGTTTAAGTCTTCGGCAGCTTTTCTTACAGTTAAATTTTTATTTTTTCTTATTTTTTTCAGGTAGGTTCCTAATTTTTTATTAAACATAATAAACTCCTAATTTCTATAATGATTGTATTCTATCACATTTTAGAATTTTTATAAATTAAATTTGTATTCTATTGTATTCTGTGAGTAAAAATGTTATTTTGTTTATAGAATACAAAAAGAGGAGGTGAATTTTAATGAATACAGTAAAGAGAACTACTTTAAATGTAGATGAAGTTGCAACTTTTTTAGGGTTAAGTAAGCATACTATATATCATCTCGCAAAAACTGAGGAAATTCCGCATATTAAAATAGGCGGTAAGGGAGGAAGAATTTTATTTCGTATCAGCTCCATTGAACAATGGCTACAAGACATAGAACAAGGATTATAGGGAGTTCTAAATTATGAAGAAGAATTTATTTTATATGGGGAAAAAATTTCAACACTACAAGATGGCAGAATATTTAAAGTCCAAATTTAAAACAATTATATTGGATGAAAAACTTTATTTTTTTGAAGGAAAAATTTACAAAAGCAATGATTATCTATTGAAGAGGAAAATGACTGAATTGGAGATTACTATTAAAGAGTCTCAACGGCAAGAGGTACTGCACACATTAAAATATATTTCTCCTAATGAAGAGCATTCTTCCGCGAATTTTATTGCTGTTAGGAACGGGGTTATAGATATAAATACGAATCAATTATATTTACATTCTCCGGATTATATAATAACTAGCTTAATAAATGTTGATTATAATGAAAATGCTTATAATCCTTTCGTTGATGATTTGTTTAATACAATAAGTAACGAAAACGAAGAAGTAATAAAATTATTAAAGGAAATAGTAGGCTATACATTGTATAGGTCAAATTTTTTAGGTAAAGCATTTCTTCTGAAAGGAGAAGGCGGAAATGGGAAATCTACTTTTTTAAGAGCAATTACAGGTTTACTAGGTAAAGATAATATTACTTCCTTATCTATATCTGAATTAGGTAGCAAATTTAATACAGGTTTGTTAAATGGAAAATTAGCTAACATAGGAGACGATGTTCCATATACTGAAATAAAAGATACATCTGTATTTAAAAAATTAACCACAGGGGAAACGCTTAAAGGAGAAAATAAAAATCAATCACCTTTTTTCTTTGAAAATTATTCAAAGTTAATTTTTTCTGCTAATAGAATACCTAAAATAAGAGACCAGTCTCAAGGTTTTAAAGATAGATTTGTCATTGTGCCTTTTACTAAAAGAATCAGAGATTCACTTAAAGAAGATCACTTTTTCAATAATAAGATAACCTCGCAATCTGCGAAAGAGTATTTATTAATGTTAGGAATACACCATCTAAGTTTATTACTAAAAAAAGAGAAATTTACTTTGCCACAAATCGTTAAAGAAGAAATTGAAGATTTCGATTTAAACAATAACATTGTTCGTTTATGGCTAGAGTATTTTATCGAAGAAGGTGGTGATGAACAAGAACTGATTATTGGTGATGCGTATTTGAGTTATGTAAGTTTTATTAAATGGAATGGAATTAAAAATCAAATATCCAAAAAAGCATTTACAAAAGAATTAGAAATGTTAGGCTACCAATCTACAAAAAAATATGTTCGCACCGGTGAAGTACGAACACAAAAGAGAATTATGAAAAAATAAATATCTTTCCATTATAGAATAATGGTTATACGACTATTATTCAAATAAAAGAATCAATCAATTAATATGTCTTATTTGTCTTAAGTGTCTCGGTTACTTAACATGACGCAAGACACATAAGACATATTTTCTCAAGTTCTATATTTTAGAATAGCTATATAACCTTAACTTTCAAAGAAATATTTTTAAAAAGTGAGCACATATTGTGTGGTTATAGTTTTATTTATACATTGAATATGCATTATTTAATCTATGTTTTGCATAAATAATGCCCATGTCGTGTGAAAATGATAAAAAGAGTGTGCCCATGTTAAAATCAGGCCCTGCCTGGATATACCACAATTGTGGTAACACTTTTCCCTTATCCTGTTACATTATGTACTATGTATAATATTATAATTTTAAATGTTAGGAGTATAACCATGAATAATAGTAAAGTAAGAAGGCATATTAGAATAACTAAAGATATAGATAAGACCGTTAGAGAATTGTCTGAAACAAATGGTATCCCAATTTCAATGATAGTAGAAAGAGCTCTACGTTACTTTATAGAAAATGAAGGTAGAGATTATAAAGCTTTGTATGATGTATTAAATTTGATGTTTGAAGAAACAAGAGAAGAAATTCAGAGAGCAAGAATGGCTGTCAATGATGTCAAAAACGACACACAAGCCATTATGCAATTTTGGAATGATGAGTTATTAAAAGAAGACAATAAAGATATCGTTTTAATAGAAGAAAATGAAAGTTATGGAGTTAATAAAGCAAAAAATGCATATCAAAAAGAGTTATCGAAAAAGAGGAAGAAAAAGCTAAGATGATGCAATGAATAGTTAATACTTTTTGAAAAAAATATATAAATTAATTTGCTACATGAAAAAGAATCGATAATATTTAAAATATCGATTCTTTTATAGTATAAACGGTAGATATAAATATATCCAAATATTGTCTATCTTCAATTAGTTTGTGGTATACGAATTTTGTTTGTTTCTAATAGGTTATCCAATATTATTTCTTTTACTTCTTCTCTTGAAAGTGTATCAATAATACGGACACCGCCGATTTGGTTTAATATTTTATTAGCATTTGTAAAAGAATATCTGTTTCTGATTAGTTTATTATTATCAACTAATTGCTTTATTGCTTGTAAAGTGCCCAACACTATTTCTTTATTAGAAACTATATTACTCGACATATAAGCTAAAGCGTGTCCACGGTAAGGTTCTTCAACAAAGTACCGGGTATAATAAAAAGGGTCAGAACTATCAGAGTCAATAGTGTAATAACCTATCCACCAAAGTATCCCTAAATTATTCATCATCAAAGAACGTTTGCGGCTTTCAGTGAAGATTGTCCGTCCTTTGATACTTTTGTTTATATTTTTACTATTAATTAGATTTAATTGATCTAAATGATATTCAAGGTAATATGTGTTTTCTAAAGCGACCCAAAGTTTTTCATTTTCAGCTTCAGTTGGGTTTAAATTTCCGAGACTTTTTCTAATGGTTTTAATATTTTCAATAGTCGAATCTGGGTTTTGGGATTCTAATTTAAGTGGTTTAAAAGTGAACTTTTTTTCACTTTTTAAAATGTTTTCAGGATTTTGGAATATTTTTTTTATTTTATCTACATCACCACTTTTATAAAGCTGTAAATATTTTTCTTCAAAATTTGTTTTGAATTCATCTAAAAACCCATCGGTTACATATATCAAATTATTCATTGGTTTTCGCTCCATTCATAGTAATCACTCAGGGCACCTTCTAAGGGCATATCTAATAGTTCTTGTGACAACTTTAACGAATCCATAGTCTTTAAAGTTTCTTCATTATAATTTAAGTTTTCTAATAAACCTGTTAATGCCACGTACCATTGAAGGCTTTCATCATGAACATCTTTAGCTTTGATTCTTTCTATAACATACGTTAAAGCTGGTTGAACAATTGTCACTAATAAAAGATTTTTCTTTATTTCGTTGGATTTAGATAATTTAACATATGCATCATATTCTTCTTCTGGAAGATGTACTTGTATGAAGTCACTATCACAATCAATACTCATGTAATTTTCTTTCTTAGAAGAGACTCGAATCATTGACTTTGCATTGGGGTTTTCTTTATTTTCAAAGTCAATTTTTAATTCAGCCATTGTATCGAAAGCAATAATATCTCCTTTTTGGATAATATTAATTTTGTAATCATCATAATATAATGGATTGAAAAAACTATTTGAATAATTGTAAAGCTCTCTATTAGCAATAATCATAGTGTTTACTTCTATTCTGTCACTTATATAATCGGAGGAAAGTTGAATAGTTATACTTCTTTCTCCTTTAGGAAGTTGTATTAACTTTCTGTAACTTGAACTTACACCTTCCAAATGTATAGCGAATGCAAATAATCCATCTTTTAATTTATTTTCTATTTCAGGATTTTCAATATAAAAATCAACAATTAAATCAATCCAAGATTGAGAGCGCTTTTTTGTTTTTATATCAGTATGAAATTTACTATCTACGTAATCGTCTATTTCATTATGTAAAACCGGATAAGGAAATAGGTCAGCTTTTAACTTCATAAATTAGTGCCTCCATTTTCATTCTTAGATTACTTTTGGTATTAAAATCTATATTAAAATTTTTATTTTTCTTAATTGATTCTAGTTGTATAGTAGTGTTATTTATAATAGAAGGTAAAGTGGTGTCTGACTCAGCATTTAATAATTTTATATTATATGATTTACCATCTGCCCCAACATACTTTAGTTCAATTTTTATTTTTTTCATTGATTTCTTAGGAAAAGCAAGAATACGATATTTGCCTTCTGTTGAATCTATTTCGATTACTTTTAACCGAAATGCTCTGGAAGGACCTACAAGCTTTTGAGACTCATTGGATGTGTTTTCCCCCTGGCCTCCGTATTCTCCGTGGTCTGGCCCTCCACCGTAATGAGGATCAGGGCTGTCTCCTCCACTTTGACCTTGTTGATTACTTCCCTTTCCGGAGCTATTACCAGGCCCATTTTCTGTTTGATCGATTACCTCAGTTAACTGTCCTTCTTCGCTGTCTCCATCTTTAAATGGTATTGTTGGTTCTTTTCTAGAAATAGATATTTCCTGAATTTTATTTCTAATTCCAGAATCTTTTTTTTCTTCTTCCGCGTCATCCTTCGTTTGCACTGGTAATAAATCGTTTACTCCGAAAGCTCCTACCTCGCCGGTACTTTTAGTTTCATAATTTTCTTTCACTATTTGTTTGTACCATTGTAGTAAGTCAGTTAGTAGGTTTTCAGCATCTTTTTTATCACTACCATGAAGCCTATCAGGGCTCCATTTATCGTGGTTAGCATTTTCCATATCCTTTAAAAAAGCATTGAATTCTTTTCCAGTTGCTTGAAATACTCCAGAAAAATTAATGTTACCGCTAATACGATTTCTTTCATAAATTTTCATGCCTGCTTCTCTTGTTTGTAATACCATTCTATTAGCTGGCTCATGGTCCAATATTGTTAATATTCCATCTTCTGAATTATCTATAAATGGGTATTTGTCAAAACGATTATCTAAATTAAAAGTAAGTGCATTTTCGTTGGTGATAACATCATAGTATCTGAGAGTGTTTTCAAATGTAGCTTTTTCTTCAGTGTTTAATCCTAGTTTTTTTAGCTCGTCGAGAGTTTTCTTTAAATTTTTTGAATTCAATTCGGTATCTGCAACTCTTATTTTTAAATCGTTATTAAAAATAGAGAGTAGGAAATTATTTAAAGTCGATAAAATTATTTTATCCTCCCACTTCTTAATGTCTTTTAATCCTATAATAAATAAGTCAGTACCAAAGTCACTAATAGCTCTATGAGGATAATTAAAAGTAAATTGTCCATCTATAAAATCCTCTTTATCGTCTACATAAGAAGCTCGTTCTTGGGTAATTTCATTGTTTTTTTTATTTCTGTAATAAGAAACAAAATTCATAATTCCAGCGGACTTTTCATATCCTTCTTGTGAAACGGTGTTGTAGAAAACCATACGTAAATCTGACGCTGCAAAAGGTGCAGCTTTTCCTATACCTTTGCTACCTGCTGAAGCTTCGCTAGATTTTTGTGAGTACCCACTACCTACAATTAAAGATTCGTAACTCTTTTGATTAAGACCAGTGGTATTATAATCACTAATTTTTAGTAAGGGTATTTTAGGTTGGTTAAAAGCCTCTTCGAAATGATTAAGAAATTTTAAAGTATCTTTGTCTCCCTTCTCTTCCCACATTTCTTTTGCTTTTCTCAAAGATTTATTAATAGCTTGTATATCTGGTATTCTGTTGCGAGTAATATTATTAAAATCAAAAGTTACCAGAACTGGTTCATTCACTTCAGTATTTTGTGCGTCTAATGAATTTTGTATAACTTCTCGTGTTAAAGATTCAACTATGTTGTCTAAAAACATTTCAATAGCAGTATTATTGTGGCCAGTAGGAGTTAAGTCGACACCGTAAGGAAATTTCCATTTTTGCATTTTAATCATCCTTTTTTGTAGTAAACTTATTATTTTTTTATTCAATTCTTTTTCAAATGCTTGCTTAGTCATTTTGACTTCTTCATCTAGAGCTCAGAATATTTCTCCAACTTTTTTGGAATGGTCGTACTAAGTTTAGAATCACATTATTTGTTTTCTGCTCAGCTAACGTTATAAAGCGATTATGTCTTGTTTTCATTTAATTTCCTTTCTAAGTTAAATATATTATGAATCAAATTTATTTATATTTTACATTATATGTAAAATATAACAAATAGAATGCTATTATTTGTATTTAAATAAAATATATGCAAACAATAAAATACCCTATTTCACTGTATATGAAAAAGAGTATTTTATAAAATTTAGATTTATTAAGGTCTTATATCTTCCCAGAATTCATCGGAAAGCTTTATTAGGTCATGTTCGCTTATAATTATATTTACTGGTTTTTCGACTAAATGCTTCGTTTGAAGTATTTTTGGTGTTTTTTTATTCTTATTTGGATTAAGAGGGATTGAAGTTTCTTTTTTTTCTTCTCTTAATCTTTTTGATGCACGCATATAATTTTTATTATTGATATGAAAACTTGAAATATAATTTTGTATTTTTTCTTTATTAATTAATAGCGCTTTCATTTTAGAAATATTGTTATACGTGACTTGGTCTTTTAAGTACTTTTTATCTTTTTTATCTATTTCAGCCCATAGCCAACATATTAGATAGTATTCTGTTTTTGTAAATTGATCTCCAAAGAGCCATCCTTGGTTCCTGGTTCCGTCCTGTCCTTGATAATCTAATTCAAAAGCAAAGGTAGGCATATTATTATCTTCAATATTTGTTTTTATATAACTGGTGGCACATTTTTCGTCAACAGCATATTTTTTATTGTCTCCAAAGATATGTGGACTTTGTAAAAAGAAATCGATGCCTGATTTTTGCAGTTGTATATTTTCGTTTCTTATATATACACCATTGAAAGATTGAGGAGTAAATATTTTGTCTTGTATCCACTTAGATACAATTTCTTCACAATTTTTGTCTGCTTCATAAAAACTATCCATTATCTCTATCTCTCCTGTATTTAGTGTTATTTATTTAATTATTGAATAAAAATCAAATAGATCACTTAATTCTATTTTTATATCATATACATTTTTATATTTCCATTTTCTATTCTCGAAAAGCCCTGTAATCATTTTTTTCTTTTCTTCATCTAATCCGTGATGTATTTTTCTATGGCAATTAGGGCATAAAATAACTATATTATCGGAAAAATCAATTGTGTTATCAAAATAATCTTGTGCGCCCATAGGAATTAAATGATGTGCTTCAACGAAAGGTTTGTTATTGGAACTATTAATAAAGGTTGTATGATTTTTGTTATACTCACATTTCCAATTGTTCCGTTGTTTTGATGCATGTATTTCAAGTTTATTACGCTTGTAAGCCCCGTTATGATTATTTCGCTCGTTCTTTTTTTGCGGACTTTTTATTAAATCTGAAGAATTAATTACTATATCATTTTTTCTGTCTAGTTCCTCATTCGTTAGATTAGTTTCTATTTCTTCGACATGTTCATTTGTTTCCGCAACAAATGCTTTATAACATCTAAAAGTAGCACTATAAAAATGTCCTTCATTGATGTTCAATTTTCGGAATTGATGTTTATTAGTAATTTTTTCTATATTTTTCACGCTGTCAAAAGAAATCAGATTGGATAAATATTCATTATACTCTTCGTAATATAATATTAATAAGCGTATTAGATATCTGGCGTATGAAGAAGCCTTCCCACTTTTCTTTTTAGCAGCTCCAGCCTTTCTAGTCAGTTGTTCTGCAAATTCTTCAAATTGATTAATTTGTTTCAAATGTCTTTCTTTAAATTGTTTAAATAATGTACTGTTTGCTGGTATTTTTCTATTCTCGTCCAAATTATAACCTCCAAATGTATAGTTAGTTATTTAATAAATCTTTAACTTGGTTGTACATATAATCATTATTTAACCACCATGCTTGCTTGGTAATATAGTTGCTTGTCAATTCTTCTCTCATACTTTTAGGCCTGTTAATCCATCTGGATTCAATAGGTAATTCAACAGAATGGGTGTTGTTCCTGTAGCTGGAGTACTTAGAAGACGGTCTCATATGTAAAGTCTTTTTTAGGGAAGCTTTGGGTAAGCTATTTTTCACTTCATACCCTTTTTTAGAGTTAGTTGGTTTATAAGTTAGTTCAATTCCATTAAAAAAAATATTTTTTGTTTCTTCCCACACTTCTTTTACATTTGAATCTAATTGAGATAGAGGAATTCTCCAGAATTTTGCTCCTTTAAAGATGGTTCTATTTCCTTCTTTTTTATAGACCACTAAAAGGAATCTACAAGAAGATAGATAATCTCTGAGAATTGAGTTCTCCCAAGTTTCATTTATTAAGTTTTTTAAATCAACTTCAGTGTTGTCTGGAATAGTTATTTTAAAATGCTCTGTTGCTTTCTTTTTATTTGATTCAATAGTGAGTATTTTTACAGCTATATTTGCTTTTTTGAATTCTTCCGTATCTTCGATGTTTTTCTCTACATTTAACATTTTTCTAGCTAGCTTTGCAGAACTAGCTTTATCATTTTCATTTAAAATGTCAACATTAAATAATTTCGCAAGCTCTTCTTTTGTTTTACCGATGTAAGGTTTGTAATTATCCAAAATGATTGTTTCAAAGCTTTTCTCTTTTAATGCATCGTAATCTTTTATAATGTTCTCTCTGTTACTATCTTCTTCGCCCATAGCTCTTCTAGCTAACTGGGTCATATATGCTCCTTTTAAAGTGAATGAACGTCTATGAGCTTTTTTTTCACTAAAAGGCTGGTTAGTCATATTTTTTTCTGTTTTACTTCCTTTAGTTGTTGCACCTAAATATTTTGTTAAACTATCGGATAGTTCATCAGCTCTTCCTTCAAGTATTTTATTGATAATAGTTTCCCAATCTTGTTTGATAATAAGCCAATCTTCTTTTGGCAAATCACTTAATTTAAATAGATTTGCCTTTTTAACTTCTAATTCTGGACTTGGAATGTCTTTTTTATGTTCATAGTACATTAATTCAATGAGACTAGATTTCAAGATGAAAGACGCCTGTTCAAAAGGTTTTAAGTATTCTTCATTAAAATCAAATATATTTAAAACCAAACGTTCTTTTGCACTCCAACCATTTCGAGTTTTTCTAATGGGGGTTACTTTTATTTCAAGGTTTAATTCAGGTATATCCGGTTCATCCCTATTGTTATTTGGGATACCAAACCAATCGCTTTCTATAGAATTGCCAATCCAACCTTTGTTTTGAGGTTTTTCATAATAATTATCAACTGTAGCTTTTTTCAATAATTCTTTGATTTTTTTTCCTTCCGCATTTAAAGCATGATGGTGAACTTCTTTTATAGAATTCCATTTATGCATTGTTTATCACCTCAAAACAATTGTATCATTTAATTAGTTTAACTTTGATCTTTTTTTTGATTTAATGTATAATGTTGTTATAGAAAGGATGTTTTCATGGATAAACATTTAAATGTATTAGAATTATTTGCAGGGGTGGGCGGATTCCGAATCGGTTTAAATAGAGCCCAATCCAATTTTTTCAAAACTTTATGGTCAAATCAGTGGGAGCCAGCTAGAAAAGCTCAAGATGCATTCGAAGTATATAATTATCATTTTCCCGATAGCGAAAATATAAATGAAGATATTGAAGATATACCTGATGAATTATTTGGTAAAATGAAAGCAGATTTAATTGTGGGGGGGTTTCCTTGTCAAGATTACTCCGTCGCAAGAAGTAAAAAAAATGAAATGGGGATTGAAGGACAGAAAGGCGTGCTTTTTTGGCAAATTATTCGAGCTACCAGAATTATAAAGCCTAAATATTTAATTTTAGAGAACGTTGATAGATTGCTGAAATCTCCTTCCAAACAAAGAGGGCGAGACTTTGCGGTTATGCTTGCTTCTTTTCACGCATTAGGTTACTCCGTTGAATGGAGAGTGATTAATGCTGCTGACTATGGCCGAGCTCAACGGAGAAGAAGAGTCTACTTTTTTATTTATAGAAATGATACTACTTATGCTAAAGAAATGGATAAATTATTTGAGCCAATGAATTTAGAGTTTTTTGTAGAAGATGGGAGTCAATATAACGATTATATATTTAAAAACGGGATGTTCGCGAAACAATTCCCAGTAAAAGATGTAGCTTATAAATCTAGAATATCTTATTACGAATTGCCCCAAGATATTGTAGATGTCTCGAATAATTTTTCAGGAAAAGTATGGAATTCTGGGGTTATGCGTCATGGTAGATATTTTACTATAGACACTATACCTGTATCGGAAGATCCAATTCCTTTAAAAAACATCATCCAATCAGAAGAAGATGTTTCGAATAAATTCTATTTAACAGACAAGGAGAAGTTAGAAAAATTCAACTATCTAAGAGGACCTAAAAAAATCAATCGAACTTCAGCTAATGGTTATACGTATACGTTTTCAGAAGGGGGGATGTCACCTTATGATGATTTAAACAAACCGGGTAGAACAATGCTGACTTCGGAAGGCTCTTTAAATCGCTCAACACATATTATTAACGTAGATAATAAAATAAGACTATTAACACCTATTGAAGCTGAAAGGTTGCAAGATTTTCCAGACGACTGGACGAAACATAAGTTAACTTCGTCAGGAAAAATAAAAGAAGTTTCTGATAGGATGAGAATGTTTTTTATGGGAAATGCTTTAGTCATTGATATAATCAAAAGAATTGGAACGGAGCTATATTCTATTGAAAAGAAAGAAATGAATAGTATTGAGAATTTGTAGTCTGACTATAAACGAAGACGAAGATTTTTCATTGTAAATTTAGGTCAATTAGTATAGAAAAACCATTAATATTAAGGTTATTGATGAAATTAAATTGAAGAAGATGAAACATGGATGGTTTATACTATTCAATTATTTCAATATGTAACGTATTCAAAAAAGTTCGAATAATAAATATTGAGATAGCTATATGTCTATATAGTTGAGATTGGTTCCAGCAGCGCAATGTCACGCAAGGAACTATATTCTAGATTAACTACAAATATCTATGAAGATGAACTTTCTTATGGTTAGTGCACATTGTGCAAAAGAAATTTCTGAAGACGATTTAACAGAGTTGTACACTGTAAGCGTTAAAAATACGGGGAAAGTATTGTGTTTCCAATATGAAAGATTTGCCCCAAACAAGAGAGTAAAAAAATAAAATTCGTGAAATCTTTCAAAATAGAAAATTAGGCAACTTAAAGGTAAAAGAGCTATTAATTTGGCATTGGCAACGTATTATTATAAACACTTCGTAATAAGTCAATGGTACGTTGGAGATTAATATTTTTAAAAATTATCATTTTTCTAAACTGCTCTTATTAGAAATTAATAACCGAGGGGGGTTAGAGTTGAATTTAATTGAGAAAAAAATAGGGAAAAATAGATTTTCTGGATACCAGAAAAAGAAACATTTTCATACTTCAGACACAATTTTAAAAAGTTGGAATGAAGGGGTCCATGAAGTCATATCAAAAGATATGGATAGTAAAGGGTTGAGAGCTCCTCAGTTTGGTGCACTCTGCGCTATTCGTTCTCATTGGACTGTTAGTAATAAAACAGCCACAATTGTTATGCCAACAGGTACAGGAAAAAGCGAGACAATGTTAGCAACTATTGTTTCTGAAAAGATTTCCAAATCTTTAATTATTGTACCATCGGACACATTAAGAAGTCAGTTTTATGATAAAAGTAGATCATTTGGTATTCTTTATGATATAGGAATGTTAAATGTTAATGTGTTACCCCCGAATGTATTTTTATACGCACAAGGAATAAAAGATAGTAATTTATTTGAAGATTTGGTATTGAAATCAAATGTTATTATTACAACAATGTCTCTTGCAAATAGACTATCTGCGGAGTATCTTGAGGTGTTATCAGAAAATATTGATGCTCTTTTTGTAGATGAAGCGCACCATATTAGTTCAAAAACTTGGTCGAGATTTAGAGAGAATTTTTTTAAAAAAAGAATATTACAATTTACAGCAACTCCCTTTAGAGAAGATGGAAAAAAAGTGGATGGGGATATCATATATAATTTTCCACTTCGTCTAGCCCAGAATCAACAGTATTTTCAAAAAATAGATTTTGCTTCTATCGAAGAATATGATAATCAAAAATCAGACTTATCAATTGCGAAGAAATCGATAGAGATATTAGATAAGGACATAAGGCTGGGATACAATCATATTTTACTAGTAAGAGCCAATAATGTAAAACGCGCAAAAGAACTGTATGAAAAAATTTATAAAAGGTTTTACAAAAAGTATAATCCAGTATTGGTTACAAGTCATCAGAAAGCAAGTGAAAATAAAGCTTCAATGGAAGCCCTGAAAATATTAAAATCCAAAATTGTAGTGTGCGTTGATATGTTTGCTGAAGGTATAGATATACCAAATTTAAAAATAGCTGCGATTCATGATAAGTATAAGTCTTTACCAATTACTCTTCAATTTATAGGTCGCTTTGCTAGAGGCAGCAAAGGTTTAGGAAGCGCAAAACTTATTGCTAATGTTGCTGATGAAGATATATCAGACGCTTTAAAAGATTTATACGAAAAAGATGCTGATTGGAGCAATCTATTACAGCAGAAATCAAATGAGTATATTGACAAGGAAGTGTCTTTGCAAGATTTTATTAAAGGTTTTAACACTGACAGTGTAGAAGATATCAATTTGGCACATTTAGTACCGAAGGTTAGTATGTTAGCTTTTCGAACACAAGATAAAAAGTGGCACTGGAAAAATTGGATGGATGAATTTGATTCAGATAAATGCAAAAGTTTTATTAACAGAGAAGAAAAAACATTAGTAATTATTGAGCCAAGAGAAGTTGGAGTTAGGTGGACAAGCCAACAAAATTTGAATAACCTAGAGTGGAACTTTTATATTATTTATTGGAATAAAGAGAAGCAAATTGTCTTTTTGAACGCATCGGATTTATCAAAAGGGAAAAAAATTGTTCGAAATTTATTCGATTCAGATCCTATATTGATTAATTCCGAACAAGTATTTAAATGTTTACATGGTATTAAGAGGCTGTCTCTGGGGACCGTTGGCTTAAATAGTGGAATAGATGGCCCGATTAGATATAAAATGTTTGCAGGAATTGATGTAGCAGAAGGTATTTCAGAATCAAATAAGATAAATAGCTACAAATCAAATTTTTTTGGAAATGGCTTTAATGGAAATGGAAAAGTTAGTATAGGTTGTTCTTATAAAGGAACAATTTGGGCACATTGGGTTGAAAGTATAGATTATTGGAAAAAATGGTGCAATCAAATAATAGATAAAATACTAGACCCATCTATTAATGTTCAGGATATTATGGATGGTGTATTGATTCCAACTATAATTAAAAAGGTTCCGAAAATACACGCTTATAGAATAGATTGGCCACATGATTTAGAATTCGAAACACAGCGAAAAATTTTGCTTTCTAATATCTCAGGCGAGTATAGCATATCTGAAGTGGACATTTTACTAGATGAGGACCAGCCACCATCAGATAAAATTTATTTCTTTGTGCAAAATGAATACTTTAGTGAAAGATTTAGTTTTGAAATTAAAGAAGATAAATATATGTTTCATTCTGTGGGTGGTGTAACTACAGAGATAAAAATAGGAAATAAGCCAATAGTAGAACTATCGGAGTTTTTCCAGGAGAACTGTCCAACGATATGGTTTGTTGATGGGTCTTCGATACAAGGAAATATTTTAGTTAAATTAAACAAGGAAAACATGACTAATTTCCCGACGTCTTCTATTAATGTATGGGATTGGAAAAAGTTGGGTGTGGATATCAAGATTGAATCCCAACTTGAAAAGAAAACATATTTAAAAAAAGGAAATTCAATACAATATAATTTAATTAAAGAATTAAAAAGAATAGGTGATTACAACATAATATTCGATGATGATGGTGCTGGTGAAATTGCAGATGTTGTTGCTATTTCAGAACAAAAAGCTTCAATTCATATTGACCTATTCCACTGTAAATATGCTCATGGAGAAAAGCCTGGGAAAAGAGTGAAAGATCTTTATGAGGTGTGTGGGCAGGCAGATAAATCTGTATTTTGGAAGCAAAATATTGTTGGTATGATAGATAGAATGATGTATCGAGAAAGAAAGCGTATTAGTGAGAATAACACATCGAGATTTGAAAAAGGTGAGGCGGAGAGTTTGAAAGTAATTAAGAATAAATTGCTAATGCAGCCATCATCCATGCAAATAGTAATTGTTCAGCCTGGGGTTAGAGGTATAGAGATGACAGATAGTATGCATAGCATTCTATCTACTTCACATTCATATTGTATGGATACCTTTTCAGTTCCTTTGAAATTGATATGCAGTTAGTGGTTAAATTTATTTTACAACTATCTACTTCATTTATTTAATAGAACCCTCTTTAGAAAATTGTCAAAACGTTGCTCTCTATTCAGGAAGTCAACTGGTGTAGACACTAAGAATATTTGGAAATAGGGAAACATTCAGTTAATCTCTACAGATTTATTTTTAATCAAAAGTGTTCAGGTACAATTCATTTATAAAATGCTTAAGGTAGCAGAAGTTTAGAAAGAGATTATATCATAGTAGGTTTGCTTATTTCATAAAATTGCTCGACTTTGAAGATTAATGTTGAAAAAAGGTATTTTTATAAAAAACGTTTATATATGGAGGCGGTATTTACATACAAATATAATAGATGTAAAAAAAAGAGACTTGGGATTATCGATACAACACAAGATATTCACGGATATATTGAACGAACTTTAACATCTTATCTGCAATGTTATTTTAGTAAACAAGATGTGGGGCTTGGTGTACAAAATATTTTTCTTTTTGTGCGTGAGTATATAGAAAAGTTATAAAAGGTGAGTATTATTATGTCCTGAAGAGAATCGATTACATATACATCATGTGGCTTTTATATAAAGATTGAAATACAACAAACTCATTAGATAATTAATTTAATATTGAAGGGAAAAGAAGTTATTTAAAAGGAAGGCAATTAGACTTATTTAAGAAATTATTTAGTTCAAAATCTCCTAAGATAGTAAACGTAATTGTTGATATGAAACCAGGGTTTAAGAATTAAAAAAATATAAGTATTCGTGCTGAAATTACTGAAAACGAAGACTTGTTGAGTAAAGTTTATAATAAAGTTTTTTAGATTTTTCTAATTTAAAAACTCTTCAAGGAGAAACCGTCTAAAGAAAAAATATGCAGAAAAAATCATACTTTTTTAAAAATGAACAATACTTCACAAAAAACATTTTAATCTATCTTTTTTTAAAATGGATTCTTCTTTTTACGGTAATGTAAATTTGTTCTTATGAAGTAAATAAACGTTTAATAAACGGTTTTTATATAATTGAAAAAGAATTCTAAATAAAAATAAAAGGCCTGTATTACTGCTGTACAGGCCTTTTATAGTGATGGAGCATGTCGGGCTCGAACCGACGACCTCTTGCGTGCCACGCAAGCGCTCTCCCAACTGAGCTAATGCCCCCTTAGATAGAAACACTAATAACTATTATATTATTTTTTAAGATTTTAGCAACTAAAACCTATTTTAAATATCTAAATAGCAAAAAATGGAGAAAAACGAGTAGTTATATGAATGTTTTCTCAGCTTTCCGTTGTTATATTTCGTAATGATATTGTTAAATTATA
>Ga0079226_10000560_pt1 | contig 26444 bp, 20 predicted proteins | sample Poulit2014_FD_76345 | JGI IMG/M metagenome (GOLD analysis project Ga0079226, IMG submission 76345) | Agricultural soil microbial communities from Georgia to study Nitrogen management - Poultry litter 2014 | ecosystem: Environmental > Terrestrial > Soil > Agricultural land | place: USA: Georgia...
AGCTGGTCTCCGTGATGGCCGGCCGCATGAAGCGTCCGTGGTGAGTTCGTCATTACATTGTAGCGGGGTTGTGCCAAAATTTTCTACGTCATGTAGAACCATGATTTCTACAATGCGTAGAAAAGTGGTTATGATGAGTGTGGATTGGCTGAAAGCAGCCGGTGTATCTGCGCCCAACGAACCAAAATGTACAAGTGGCGTGGTGCAAGTGTACTTTCCTACGTTTCGATCACCAGTAAGTTGTGCTGGTGGGGGAGGGACCCTGATGGATCCTCTTGAGGTAGCTCGGTGGCAGTTCGGGATCACAACGGTCTACCACTTCTTGATGGTGCCGTTGACCATTGGCCTGGGCATCGTCCTAGTCGCAATGCAAACCGCCTGGCATCGAACAGGTAAAGAACATTACCTGCGGATGACCAAGTTCTGGGGCAAAATCTTCATGATTAACTTCATCATGGGTGTTGCCACCGGTCTGGTCCAAGAATTTCAATTCGGTATGGCTTGGAGTGAGTACTCTCGGTTTGTCGGCGATGTCTTTGGTGCGCCGTTGGCCTTGGAAGCACTCCTTGCCTTCTTTTTAGAATCGGTCTTCATCGGTATTTGGGTCTTTGGCTGGGGACGTGTAAACCCCCGAGTCCACTTGGCGGCCCTATGGCTGGCCGTACTGGGGTCTGTGATCTCTGCGTACTTTATTCTGGCCGCCAACGCATTCATGCAACATCCCGTTGGCATTGAACTCGTTGACGGGCGCGCCGAAATGGTGGATTTCTGGGCTGTGATGACCAACTCGACCTTGCTGCTCCACTTCCCTCACACCATTTTTGGGGCGCTGGCAGTTGCCGGATCGATGCTATTAGGCATCGCCTGGTATCACCTATGGAAGCGCCGCAAAGACGGCATCGATACGGTTGATGAACAGGGCTACGTCGTCGTGGGCTCATCGGGTTCTAAAGCCCGGGACGAAGCAGACTACCGTGGCTGGCGTTCATCATTTCGCTGGGGCGGTTGGATAGCCATTGTGGCCTTTTTAGGTACTGCCTTTACCGGGCACGCCCAGGCTCAGATGATGATCGAACAACAGCCACTGAAAATGGCCTCAGCCGAAGCCGCCTGTCACGATGGCACTGGATTCTCCGTGTTGTCAGTTGCTAGCGGCGACAGCGGCGGTGCAACGACCTGTGACGACGTTGTCGGGGTATTTGAAATCCCGGGGCTGTTGTCCTTCCTTGCCCACAACGATTTCACTACTCCGGTTGAAGGCGTCAACACCCTGATCCCGAAGTATGAAGAAGCCTACGGCACTCACCTGCCCGACGATCCACGCTACGGTGAACGCGCCGGGGCAGAGATCGAATACCTGCCGATCATGGAAGTCACCTACTGGGGCTTCCGTTTGATGATCACCTTTGGTGGAATCGCCGCACTGGCAGCAGCCATCGGCCTGTTCATTGGTCGAAAGGGCACCGTACCGCACGACAAGACGCTGATGAATATGGCCTGGCTTTCGATTCTAGCGCCATTTGCCGCCAACTCGACCGGTTGGATCTTCACTGAGATGGGCCGTCAACCATTTACCGTGGCGCCTAATCTCAACGGTGTTGACCAGGTGTGGCAATTTACTGCGGCGGCAGTGTCTCCCGGAGTCAGTGGTGAGGAGATCTTGTTCTCGCTGATTGCTCTGACGCTCATCTATGCGCTGTTGCTCGTGGTCGAAATTGTGCTGTTAGTCCGTTATACCCGGGGTGGTCACCCGGCGGCTATGCCGGAACTGTTGGCCGATGAACACCATGACGATGACGGCGATAAACCATCGTCCGACGTGTTGTCCTTCGCATACTGATGCGGGCCACAACAATAATAGAAAGGTAATACATTCTCATGGAATTTCTTCCAACGTTGTGGTTCATTCTGATCGCAGTGCTGTGGACCGGATATCTGGTGCTGGATGGTTTCGATCTGGGCGTGGGCATGCTGCTGAAAGGCTGGGCGAAAAACGAATCTCAGCGCCGCGTACTTCTCAATACGATCGGCCCGGTGTGGGACGGCAACGAGGTGTGGCTCATTACCGCAGCCGGAGCGACATTTGCGGCATTCCCGCATTGGTATGCCTCAATGTTTGCCGGGCTTTACATTCCGTTGACCATTGCACTGCTGGCGCTGATCTTACGCGCTGTCTCTATCGAATATCGCGGCAAATCCCATAGCCAACGTGCCCGTAATATTTGGGACTGGTGCATGGCCGGAGGCTCCTTTTTTGCAGCCTTCGCCATTGGCGCGATGCTGGCGCTGACCTCAACTGGGTTACCACTGAATGAATACGGCGACCGAATCGGCGGACCATTTTCATGGTTGAATGGCTGGGCTGTCATCGGTGGGCTGTCTGTGGTCGGCATCTCATTGGCCATGGGCTGGGCATTCCTGTCGCTGAAGACCTTGGGCGCGCCTCGCGAAGCCGGCAACTATCATCTGCGCCGCTACCTGCCGATCTACCTGGCGCCGGCTGCGATTTGGGTCATCGGTGTGGTGTTGCGTTATCCCAAGATCGCCTCAGTAAGCATGGTCGTGCTGGCGGTAATCGGGATGATCATCTCCTGGTTTGCCTCTCGCCAGCGCAAAGAAGGCCTCACCTTTATCGGCATGGCGATCTTCGTAGTCCTGGGTGTTGGAGCGATCTTTACCTCACTGTTTCCCAACGTCCTGCCGTCTACGATCGATGCGGCCTACAATCTCACGGTGACGTCTTCGTCCTCGTCGGATTACACTCTGACCATCATGGCGATTGTCACCGCGATCTTCTTACCGATCGTGCTGGCCTATTCCGTCTGGAGTTACTGGACGTTTCGCAAACGCCTTGGCGAACAGCACATCCCTGAATCCGCAGTGGTGACGCCGGTCTGATCCCAGAACTGCCTACCTCACGCACAGGACGTCGAGCCTTCATGGGGCTCGGCGTCCTCGCCGCGGTCAAACTCACCGGGTGGATCCTCATCGCCGTGGCCCTGGCCCGCGGTATCAGCCACCTGGCTGCCTCACTGCCCGCATCCGATGCCGCACAGCTGTTGCAGCTGCTGTTCAACTCACCGCGCACCTCACCGGGACTCATCGATTCCCTAGTGGAATACACCACCAGCAGCCATTTTCTAACCACTCTGGCGTTCGGCTTCAGTGGAGCCTTACTACGCGGACTGGCCCAATGGGGCCAACAGGTGCTGGCCACACGTGGGGCACTGGGTGAAAAAGAACACCTGCGTGAACAACTCGTCCGGCACCGTCTGGCCGCAGCAGGCGCTCACGCCGATCGGGCTGGTGAAGACACCATCTTGGCTTCCAAAGGCCTCGATGGGCTGGACGACTACTACACAGACTTCCTACCCGCACTGGTTTCGGCAGCAATCATCCCCTTCGGCTTGGGCATTTGGATCCTGGTGCACGACTGGGTCAGCGCCGTTATCCTCGTGTTGACCATCCCACTGATTCCCTTATTCATGATCCTGATTGGTCGTTTCACCGAACACCGCGTTGATGAGGCGGCCTCTGGTTTGCACAAACTTTCCCAACACCTGCTGGAATTAGCACGCGGTCTGCCTGTGCTGGTGGGACTGCGCCGGGCCGGAATGCAACGCAAAGCGCTGGCAGACGTGTCGAATAGCTATCAGCGCACCACAATGAACACGCTGAAAGCTGCGTTCATGTCGGGGCTGGCGCTCGAGCTGATTTCTACGTTATCGGTGGCTATTATTGCTGTCTTTATTGGTGTGCGCCTGGTCAATGGTTCCATGGAGCTCTACGCCGGCATCATGGTCCTGACGCTGGCCGCAGAAGTGTATCTGCCATTTCGGGATATCGGTTCGGCCTATCACTCCTCTGAGGACGGCGTGGACGCGCTCAAGCGGGCCAAAGCACAAATCAACCAGCCGGTGCCCCAAACGATGCGACAGCTGCTGGACACGAAAAACCGCCACGACGACGCCGTCGAATTGCGTGACATTACCATTGCTTATAAGGCGTTGCGTCGAATCGAGGACCCAACCTACACGGGTCCCGAATATCTGACACCGCAGCAATACGCTCAAACCAAACAGGATAAAGCCGACAGTGACGACGTCGAGGACACGGCATCGGTACCACGCTATGCGGTTGAAATACTAGAGCCGGTGGTCCGGGATTTCAACCTGCGCCTGACGCGTGGCCAGTACACGGTCTTTGGCGACGCTTCAGGCACCGGCAAGTCCACGGTGCTCAAAGCCCTGGCTGGCCTTTTGACCGATGCAGAAGCGACCTTTGACGGTCAAACCGTAGGGTTGACTGATCGCCCCCTGGCCTATTTGAGCCAGCATCCCACGTTTGTCAGCGACACCGTGCACGATGAACTCCTACTGGCCGCCCAAGCCATCCAACCAGCAGCGGAACATGAAACTGCGATGAGGTTGGGCCTGGAGTCGGCCGGACTGGCAGGATACCAAGCCCGCCGAATTGACGAGTTATCACCAGGGGAGCGACGTCGCCTCGGTTTTGCACGCGTGCTGGTCCGACTGCTCGTAGCGAGAGCCCAGGCCGAGTCACAAGGCGCATGGCTGGTAATACTGGATGAGCCCACCGCGCACCTCGACGCTCATTCGGCCGCCAGAATCCGTACTGTGCTGCGCGGACTGGCTGCTGGAACCTTACCGGATGGTTCCCAGCTGCCGATCATCCTGCTGGTGTCCTCGCACGATGAACTGATCCATCACGATGCCCATCAACTGGTTGGCAACACCGTGGTGGGTGCGCAGTTCGAAATCGGCGGTGACGAAACTCCCGCCGAAAAAGTTGAGAGCAAACCCACCGTTGTGGATGTCGCGCCGCAGCCCTCGGTCAGCTTGATCGACTGGTTTTGTTTTCTGCCGCTGAATGAAGGCAAATTCATCAGTGGCATCGGATGGGCCGTGGCCGCACTATTATCGGCCGCACTATTATCGGCCCTATCGGGGTGGCTCATCGTCCAAGCCTCCTACGAGCCACCCATCTTATACCTGTTGGCCGTCATCGTCGCAGTACGGTTCTTCGGCATTGGACGAGCAGTGTTCCGATATGCCGAACGACTCGCCGTCCATGATGCAGTGTTGAGCTGGGCCAATCGCATCAGACTGAAAGTCTGGGATGTCCTGGGCAGTCAAGCCGGTCAGTGGAATCGACTCACCCGCTCCGGGGGTGCCTTATCGGTGCTGATTTCTGATGTTGATCAGCTCCGGGACGCCGTTCCCCGTGTTATTGTGCCGATCCCAGCGGCCATCATAACCTGGTTGGTGAGCACCGGCATTGTTGCCTATATGGCTCCCGGATCGTGGTGGCCAGCCCTCGTGTCCGGAATTCTCGCGTTTTGCGTGGTGCCGATTGTCGTACACTTCGTGGACGCAAAAACCACCACCCAGCTGGCGGATCACCGTACCTGGTTGGTTTCTGCCGTCTCCCGGTTATTCGGCTCAGCAGCTGACACCGCAGGCAACGGGATGGCCACCCGCGCCGCCGACCGCTTCGCAGCAGCCGATGCCCGTACATCCGCGCCCCTAAAACGCAGTAGCTTGGCTGCTGGGCTCGGGGAGGGACTGGCCACCATGATCTCGGCCTGGGCTGCGATTCAAACCATGTGGGTTGCCATCAGCAATGGTATTTCTGCACCGAATACCGCCCTGGTTGTGATGCTGATGCTTGCTCTGGCCGAACCCTTCGGATTATTTAGTCAGGCTGCCCGAGAATCTCGTCTCCTGAACCATCAATTGTCCAAACTCTTGCCTTTATTACAAGGAAACACCACGCCGGGTGCCGATTGGGTTGAAGTCGAAGACGTCACGGATACCGGAATTGACACGCTGCACCTTGACGACATCACGGTGGGATATCGACCAGATGCCCCGGTCGTATTGGATGGTTTATCCTTGACGGCGTCCAAGGGGGATTTCGTGGTGGTCACCGGTCCGTCGGGGTCCGGAAAATCAACACTGTTGGCTGTTTTGCTCGGATTCTTACAACCGCTGGATGGCACGTACCGGTTGACTGCCGCAACCAGTAATCCCACCGAAGCACTTCAACATGTGGCCTGGTGCCCTCAGGAGGCCTACCTATTTGATTCCACGTTGCGCTCGAATCTCGCCCTGGCCAGAGATCCAGCCCAGCGACCCACCGACGAAGAGCTCTTGGCGGTGCTTGACACCGTGGGACTCACCGACTGGTTAGCAAGTTCACCAGAAGGCCTCGACACCCGTCTGGGACCGTCAGGGCATTTCATTTCTGGCGGCCAACGTCAACGTGTAGCCGTAGCCCGGGCACTTCTAGCTGACGCCCAGGTCGTGTTGCTTGATGAGCCCACCGCCCACCTGGGAGTCGATGAGGCCGCTGCACTGATCGCCGACCTGCAAACTGCGCTGGCCAACAAAATCGTCATCATGGTCACCCACGACCAACGTTTCGCTTCGATGGCCGACTCCCTCCAACTGCACTAGGGCAGCCAGGGCAGTCACACCGTGCGGCTAGTCCTGATCAACGTCCTGGGATGGTAACACCGGCGAAGTACCCCGGCCGATCACCCCGATGGCCGAATCCAACATGATACCCGAGGCATCGCGTTCGGAGTGCTCCTGCGGCAAAGCTCGTGCCACCCCGCCGGTGGTCGAAGCCAGCGGGTGCGGTCCTGCCCATGCCAGTTCTAATGCAATCTCGCCGCGTAAGAACCGGTGAGCGCGCACCCCCTGGGTATTGCGGCCCTTAGCTGCAAACTCTTCCAGTGTCGTCACCTTGGCTGTCGGGGAAGCTTCCAACATGCCATCATCGGTCTTGGTGACGGTCACGACCACGGACTCGTCGAGTTCCAGCGCAGGAGCCACATTGAAGGACAACACCTGATCGTTGTCTACCAGTTTTATCCCGGCAATTCCGCCACCAGAACGCCCCTGCGGACGCACTAGCTCGGCCGCAAAGCGCAGCAGTTGACCTGATTCGGTAACAAATACCAACTGGTCGTTATCCTCGGGCGCTGCAGCAGCACCAACCACGGTGTCACCATCTTTGAGCGTAATGGCTTCAAACTCATCTTGGTTCAATGGCCAATCATCAGCACGCACCCGCTTGACGACACCATTGCGAGTCCCCAGCGCCAACACCCGATTCAACGGCACGATCGCAATGATCTTTTCCCCGCGCTGCACCGTAATGAAGTCACGAATTTTGACCCCATCGGTCATCGCCGGAGTCCCCGTGGCCTCTTGGAGCGCAGGAATCTCCACGACGTTGAGCCGAATAATCCGTCCAGTGTCCGTCAGGGCACCGACCTCGCCGCGTGCAGTCGTAGCTACCACAGAGGTATACACATCATGTCGACGACGGCGACCCTGGCCCGTCAGCGGTGTTTGATCTTTGGTGCGAAGCAAGCGACCCGATGCCGAGAGCACTACCCAGCAGGGATCATCTGGCACCAAGAGCGCGGATGCGGCCGCTGCACGATCAGCCTTTGATGACGACGCAGTCACAGCGGGCGCCAGCTCTTCGGACTTCACCAGTTTGGTACGGCGGGGATCATTAAACTTTTCGGCTATTTCGGCCAGTTCATTCGAAACCGTTTCGCGCAATACGGCATCCGAACCCAGAATCTTTTCCAACGCCTCAATGGCTGCCAGCAGATCATCACGCTCAGTTTCTAAATCGATACGCGAGAACTTCGTAAGCTGTCGTAAACGCAGTTCCAAAATGTGATTGGCCTGGATCTCGGTGAGATCAAAGACCATCATGAGCCGCTGGCGCGCAGCTGCGGCATCATCTGACGTGCGGATAATCTCAATGACTTCATCAATATCCACCAGGGCCAGTAACAAGCCCTCAACCAGGTGTAAACGGTCTTTGCGTTTGCCAAGGCGGTGCGCGGTACGACGGCGTACCACCGTGAGACGGTGATCGACATAGACGCTCAAGAGATCTTTCAACCCAAGTGTCTGGGGTTGACCATCAACCAGGGCTACATTATTGATCCCGAAGTTTTCTTCAAGCGGGGTGTGCTTGTACAGCTGAGCCAGCACCGCCTGAGGATTAAACCCGGCCTTAAGTTCAATGACGAGTTGCATCCCGTTGTGGCGATCGGTCAAGTCTACGACGTCAGCGATGCCCACCACTTTTTTCGCATTCACGGCGATTTTGAGTCGATCAATGATGCGCTCGGGACCGACTCCATAGGGCAGCTCAGTAACGACTAATCCAGTGCGCCGAGCAGAAACCTGTTCAACGTTTACGGTCGCGCGCATCGTAAACCGACCACGCCCGGTTTCATAGGCTTCCTTGATGCCATCCAGCCCTACGATGCGTGCTCCTGAGGGCAGATCCGGGCCGGGTACAAATTTCATCAGGGCCTTGGTATCGGCCTCTGGATACTTTAGTAAATGCCGGGCCGCAGCAATAACCTCACCTAGGTTGTGGGGTGCCATATTGGTGGCCATACCAACTGCAATACCTGCCGCACCATTGACTAACAGGTTCGGAAAAGCCGCGGGCAATACGCTAGGTTGTTGCATTTGGTTGTCATAATTGGGCTCAAAATCCACCGTATCTTCGGTCAGATCCGCCGTCATAGCCACCGCGGCCTGCGACATGCGAGCCTCGGTATACCGGGCGGCTGCCGGACCGTCGTCAAGGGAACCAAAGTTGCCGTGACCATCGACCAACGGCAAGCGTAGGTTGAAATCCTGGGCTAGACGAACCATCGCATCGTAAATGGCCGAGTCACCGTGGGGGTGGAGCTTACCCATCACTTCGCCGACCACGCGAGCAGATTTGACGTGGCCCTTATCCGGGGTCAGACCCATCTGGTTCATCATGTACAGAATGCGGCGTTGCACGGGTTTCAACCCGTCACGTGCATCAGGAAGGGCACGCGAGTAGATCACCGAATAGGCATACTCCAAAAAGGAGTGCTCCATTTCGGAAGCAACATCAATGTCGATAATGTTCTGGTCTTCGGTTGGTACCACTGCGGTACTCGAATTCCCCGAAGTCTTAGATTTTGAACGTTTTGACATCTGACCTTTCCCGTCACGTGGATACCACGTCCTGATTGTGGCTTAAGATAATTATATGGCTGAGCAGATAACCAAACGCCCCTATCCGGCCCACTGGGAAGCTGATGTGCTGCTGCGTGATGGCGCTACAGCCCGATTGCGACCGGTTTCCCCAGATGACGCCGAGGCATTACAAAAAATGCACGAGGGTCAATCCCAAGATTCTATCTACTTTCGCTACTTTACGTATAAGTCCCAGCTTTCAGCCAAAGAACTCGAGCGTTTCACCGTAGTTGATTACGTGGACCGCGTCGCATTTGTGATCCTACTTGGTGATGAACTCTTGGGGATCGGACGTTATGACCGGCTCAGTGAATCAACTGAAGCCGAAGTGGCCTTCAATATAGCCGATGTCCACCAGGGCCGGGGTCTGGGGTCAATTCTTATAGAACACCTGGCCGCAGCTGCTCGAGAAAACGGTATCCGCTCGTTTGTGGCCGAAGTACTGCCAGAAAACCGCAAGATGCTCACCGTCTTTCAAGCTGCCGGTTTCGATATTAAACGATCCTTTGAGGACGGCGTAGTCGTTGTCGAATTCCCCGTTGACCCCACCGCTAGAGTCCGTGCTGTTATGGAAGCTCGTGAGCATCGTGCTGAAGCTCAATCCGTTGCCGAACTACTGCGACCTGAATCTATTGCGGTCATCGGTGCCTCCCGACAGTGGGGCTCGATTGGTTTTGCTCTGATTGAGAACATTATCGAAGGCGGGTATAGCGGACCCGTGTACGGGATTAATAAAGATGCCTTTGAAGTTGCCGGTATGATCTCGCGGAGCTCTCTGGCCGAGGTGCCCCAGCACATTGATTTGGCGGTTATCGCGGTCCCATATGACCAGATCCGATCGGTGGTGCAAGACTGCGCAGCACACGGAGTCAAAGGCTTGCTGATTGTCACCGATGGTTTTGATGGGGAAGAAGGACTCGCCGAACAACGCCGATTGGTTCGTGTGGCCCGTGCTCACGGTATGCGTGTTATTGGTCCAGCCTCGGCCGGGATCATCAATACGGATCCACAAATCAGCCTTAATGCTTCGGTATCACCGGCGCTACCGCAGCACGGGTCCATCGGATTATTCTCTCAGTCAGCTCCCATCGGAGCGATGCTATTTACCGCCGCATCCCAGCGTGGCATCGGAATTTCATCGATGATTAATGCTGGCAACCGTGCAGATGTCTCAGGTAACGACGCCATGCAGTACTTAGAGGACGACCGCAGTACGAGTGCGGTGGGGCTGTATTTAGAATCCTTTGGTAATCCACGCAAATTCTCGCGCATCGTACGACGATTAGCGCGTAAGAAACCCGTCGTGGTGTCACGCTCCCACGGGATGGGTCGACGAATCCCACCGGGACACGCCACCCGGACTACCGAGGCTCCGCGCGGCACAGTACCATCCATGTTGCGCCAAGCCGGGGCAATTGAAACCGATAGCTACACCGCCATGATGGATATTCTGCAGGTGCTGGCCTGCCAACCCGTACCCGCTGGGCCACGATTGACAGTGATCGGCAATGCACCGGCCTTGAACCGTTTGGCCGTGGAGAACGCACGCACCGCAGGTTTGGAGATTGTCGGCGTTCAAGACGTTCGGATGCTTGATGCCGAACATCCCGTTGAAGAAACCATCCAAGCCGTGACGCAGGCTGTTGACACGGTGGTTCAATCTGGACAAACTGACGCGATCATCGTGTTGGTGCAATCGGGTATGTACCAGCTGGAAGGGGACGCGACCAGAGTTGCTCATGCGATCAACGAGGTTGCTGGGGATACTGATGTGACCATCATGGCGTCGTTTACCTCAGTGCTGGAAAAGAATTTCCGACCAACATCGGTAATCAGCAATGGCCAACTCCGCCAAGGTCCGGTCGATGAGGGTGACGACGCCGAGCGCGTGAAACCCAAACAATTTGGTCTGCCCATTTATGCCTCGGCAGAACAGGCTGTACACGTGCTGTCCGAGTTGGTCCAATACCGTGCATGGCGTGAAGCTGAGCGTGGCATTGCGATCGAATATGAAGACATTGATCGGTATAAAGCAGAAGAACTGGTCAATGAGTGGACCCAGGATGCCACCGGCACCGAACTGGTGAAATTGACCCGAGCCCAGACCGATGAACTGCTGGAGTGTTACGGTATTAGTGTATTGCCGTCGCGTCGTTTCCAAACCACCGATGAAGCCCTGGAATACGCTGAGGAATTCGGGTATCCGGTAGCACTGAAAGCTGATAACACCATTTTGCGCCACCGGTTAGATCTTGGTGGTGTGCGACTCAATATCGAAACCTCAGACGGTTTGCGAGCCAATATTGAGTCCATGCGTGAGGTACTTGCCCCGTATGGTTCCCCATCAATTGAGGTGCAAGCAATGGCACCAGCAGGACAAGGATGTATCGTTGCTGCCGTAGAGGACCCGCTGGTTGGACCGGTGATCTCCTTTGGCATCTCAGGTGATGCAGTTGAGCTACTTGATGACTGGGTGCACGTAGTGCCGCCGCTGTCTGACCAGGACCTAGAACGACTTATCCGAACACCCCGTGCTTCGGCTAAACTATATGGTTACGGTGATATCCCAGCGGTCGACGTTGAGGGGATCAAAGACCTCCTGGCACGCGTGTCACAGCTCAAAGATGATCTTCCCCAGGTTGCCCGCATAAAATTCAATCCGCTGCTTGCTGCTTCGGAAGCCACCACCGTATTGAAAGCAGAAATCTATATTGCAAATGCTGCAGTACGTACCGACTCGGCACGCCGTGCGCTGCTGAATAATTAATCGTGCAAAGGACAAAAACACATTAAGATGCCTTATCCCGTATTGCCAACTGATTTGGCACTCGACATTCAACGTGCTGGTTTCTACCCGCAGCTCGTGGCCGATGTAATGGGCCAACAACTTGGTGACCGGGAGATTCTGAGTCACTATGTACACGTCGAAACCCACTTCAGCTATGATGACCTGCACCGACACATCACGGTTTTGGTGCTGGCTCAAGGTAGTCTGCTGGCAGCCCTGCACCTCAACGATCTCGAAGATGAAATGGAAATGGGCCCGGCCAAGGCTTCGGTAGCTACCGAAATTATCCCGCTGTCTAAAGTCCGTTCCTGTGTTGTAACTACCGGCTATGATAATCCGCAAAATTATCAGCCCGGCGATCCACCTTCGGAAGTCACCCTGGTGCTCAGCTGGGCCGGAGGTGCGCGCATGGAATTCGTACCTAATTTGTGTGATGATCCTAACTGCGAAGCAGACCACGGCTATTTAGGAACACGCATCTCAGAAGATCTCGTGTTGCGCATTGCTGGGAAAGCCGATGGCCAAGAAGCCGTCAATAAAGCTCTGGCATTTGGCCGTAACCTTCGAGACGCGATCCTTGATAACGCCTCATGAGTGCACTAACCCCTGCAGGCTATAGCTCCCAGCGAAACCTCACACACGTGGTACCTTCGCTTGCCGCAAGCCTTGGTGCACCATCACACAACCAATTGGCGCTACCACAAGCATCGTCGGCGATTTTGCTGCTGGTTGACGGTCTCGGGTTGGAACAGCTTGAACACTATGCAGCCCACGCCCCATATTTCCGTCGGGTGATGAAATACCAAACGGTGGCCGAAACCGAAATGTCATCGGTCTATCCTTCCACGACTGCAACGGCGCTGTCCTCATTGGGTACAGCATTGTCGCCCGGCCAACACGGACTGGTAGGTTACGATGTCTATGACCCTGACCGGCAAGTAGTGATTAATCAACTTGGCGGCTGGGACGAACGAACCGATCCGGAAACCTGGCAATCAGCTCCAACGGTTTTTCAGCAACTCAACAAACAACGACAAGCGGGCGTTCACGACATTTGCCCCGTGACGATCTCGTTGTCGGCCTTTGAAGATTCGGCGCTGACCAGAGCCTCGTTAAAGGGACCTCGTTTTGTCGCAGCAGACGACCTTGGTGAACGTTTTATGCGGGCAGCTGAAGCGGTCCAGCAGCCGGGGAACCTGATCTATCTTTACGTGAATGAACTCGATAAAGCAGGTCACCAACACGGTCCGGGTTCTACGACCTGGTTGGAAGTTTTAGAAGAAATTGATTCGCAGGCTGGCCGCTTAATCCGAAAACTACCGACCAGCGCATTGCTGGCAGTCACCGGAGATCACGGCATGATCGAGGTGAGACCAGAACATCGGATCGATTTTTCTCAGCATGAAGAACTTATTGAGCATGTTGCTCACACCGCAGGTGAGCCACGTATGGTCCAGTTGCACTTTGACGCAGCAGCAACCGATGAGCAAAGACGAACGACAATGGAGGCATGGCTTCGCCGCTTCGGCGATCAAGCCTGGGTTGTAACTCGACAACAGGCGATTGAAAGCGGTTGGTTCGGCAATGTGTCACCGCGGGTTGAACAGCGGATCGGCGACATTTTGGTTGCTGGCTTCGAGCCAGTAGCCTTATACGACGGTAGGCGAGCGGCGCCACATAGTTTTCACATGGTTGGCCACCACGGAGCACCGACCTCGGCAGAAGTACGGGTACCATGGTTAGTGCTACAGGCGCCTTAAGCCGACGTCAGTACAGCTTAGCGCCAGAGTACGATACGGCTAAGAGTCTTTTCTTGTGCCGAAAATAATCTCGTCCCAACTTGGTACCGTAGGTCGTTTGCGTGAACGACCTTGCTGTTCAAGTTTCTTTGACTCGTCGCTGGGTGCCCCATCGTCAGTATCGGCAGAAGTCTCTGCCTGAACCGGGTGCGGTACTGGTGCATGTGCCTCTGATGGTGCTTCATCGTCGTCTGGCACAAATTCGCCTGCTACTACTTCACGTCCATCCCAATGTGCCGGGTCTTCTCCGTTGTCGTCGGACCAGGCGACTTCTACTTCGCTGGTAACTGCTGAAACCTCGTGGTCTAAATCGTCATAGTCTTCTGAGACGATTAGCTTAGGTCGGTGCGGAGTCGAGGGCTGTTCTTCGCGAGTAATCATCGCGGCTAATTCATCATCGGATTCTTCATCAACGCCTAGGCGCTGTCCGCGGCGAGCATGTAACACATCCAGGAGGTCTTCCTGTGCCTCATTATTCTGGCCGTGTGGTTCGCGTCCTGGACGTTGATCAGACTCAACATCAAACGGATGATCGCTTACCGTGGTGAACAAGCCCCGCGTGGACGTCGAAACCAACGGAGAGTCCGCAGGCCCAAATTCACTGAGTACCTGAGCCCAGTGATTGGCATTGTCCAGATGTTGGGACTGCAGTTTGTAATTCCACAATGCTGGGGGAGGATCTCCAATCGAGGAATCCGCCAAGCCTTGTACGGAAAAGTTGGCTGAAATAGTCCAGAGAGTGGAATCAGCATCCCGCCAGGCGTCCCACTCAAGGGTTTCAGGATCCAACCCCAGGGCTTCTAGTCGATGGCTCACCATTTCGCCAAGAAGCGCTGGTTCGTCCCCAAATACCGCTTCGTAGGCTTGGTTTCCAAGTTGTGGAGCCGCGACTTCAATGTCTTGAGCTTGGCGAGCAATCCAATCACGCTCAGCAATGATCGGTGTGGCGTACACCTCAAGGCTACTTCGATCGTAGTCGTGTTGCTCGGCAAGTTCGTCCACTGTCGCACCGGCGCGCAGCATCGACTGGATTTCGCGCGGAGAAAGCTCTTTGGCTGCCTCGTCGGCAGCGGCAGCTGATGGTCTGCCGATTGGTCGTGTGGCAGCGTTGCGCAACGCGTCGGTGATAGGCAGGTAAAACTCTTCACCGTCACTGTTAGACAAGACCAGCTCGTCTGCGTTATCAGCAACTCCCACTAAACGAAGCCGACGAGCGGAATCGTTCCTGATAGTTGAACCCATGCAAGGCCTCCGAACATTTACTGCTTCTGTGTGAACTCTGCCATGTATCCTGGTAAAATGCAGGGAATTTACGCGGTGTGGCGCATATTTTAGCGGTCATCTTAGCCACACTCTTGACATCTAGTGAACCCAATTTGCAAACTAGCCCTCAATAAGGTTAGATCACCACGAAACGCGAGACAGAATCCGCTTAAGGTGAATCTGCCTCGCAGCTGTTTACCTTCGTGATAGAACGTAGATCAGCATCTGAAAGAATGCATCAAAAATTGATGCGAACACCTAACCGAATGCGAGATTCATGGCTACGGATTACGACGCTCCCCGCAAGAACGACGAAGAGCTTCGCGAGGACTCCATTGAGGAATTACAGTCACGCCGCACTGACACACAGTCTGCTGTCGTAGACGAAGATGAAGCCGAAGCAGCAGAAGGATTCGAGCTGCCTGGTGCAGACCTGTCTGACGAAGAGCTCCAAGTGACTGTTCTTCCCGCTCAGCAAGACGAATTCACTTGTGCTTCATGCTTCTTGGTTCGTCACCGTTCGCAGGTCGCACTTGAAGAAGACGGTCTGCTGTACTGCACCGACTGCGAAGGCTAGCACCAGACGTCTGAGGCGCGACTGCGTAAAGCTTTTTGTCGATCAGATAACAAAGGGGCCTATCCGTGATGCTCACGGTTGCCCCTTTGCCTGTTTTAACAGTGAATATCAGCGCAGACCATTATCGTTTTGCTGTTTGCGATTGTCTTCAGCTTGTTCTGCTTCTAGCCGTTGTCGCTCGGCTTCGATTAACCATTCCGGAATATCTTCGTCGTCGGTTTGGGTAGCATCTACCACGTGCATGGAACCACCCAGCACAGAAACCAACTCTTCTGGGTTACGAGTCGAAGTCAACCAGTATGGGGTACGGTCCTGAGCATCTTCGATTTGAATGCGGACCACTGGTTTAATCCAGCTGCGAAGATGTAGGTAAGCCAACCCATGCAGTTTTCGACCTCGCTGAGCAAACGCATCATCGCCTACATAACCGATCACCGCACCAACATGCTCGCGCTCAATGGTGGCACGTCCAACCTGTAGATGGGTAGTAGTCACGGTAACGTCCGAGGAAGAAGCAATTAGACCGAACGCTGCAATACCAGCCACAATCACACCAGACACAATGCCCCAGCCGATACTAAGGGGGGCTAAGGTAAGCCAACCAAGCGCTGCGGCAAGTAATACCAATAACCACATAGACCAAGAAGGCCGAAGCGTCTCATGATAGACGATCGGTGAACCTCCCGGCCCTATTCGTTTGTCCGCATTTTCTGTCATGATCTCCAGCCTACAGGCCTGGCCGAGCAGACTCCTATTTTGGGTGTTAACCACCGCCGACGACTAGACTGTGGATCGATAGTATTCAACATAAGCGCCAGGAGAGTGCACCGCATGCCGACTTCACCGTCTGACCATGATCGTTCCCCACATCAGCTCAACATTGAGCTGCAACTTTTGGACGACGGTATTGCGCTTCCTACCTATGCGCTCCCCGGTGACGCCGGAGCTGATCTGGTGACTACCATCAACGTCACGCTGGCTCCCGGTCAGCGTCAACTCGTTCCGACTGGTGTGGCCGTAGCTATCCCCAACGGTTTCGCCGGCTTCGTCCATCCTCGTTCCGGTCTGGCAACACGGCAAGGCCTGAGTATCGTTAATGCTCCGGGTACCATTGATGCCGGGTATCGAGGAGAAATAAAGGTGGCACTTATTAACTTGGATCCCAACGAATCCATTGAGCTCAAGCGCGGCGAACGCATCGCACAGTTGGTTATTCAACCGGTATATCAGGCTGAATTTACGGTCGTTCAAGAGCTTCCAAACTCCATTCGTCAGGATTCAGGTTTTGGTTCCACCGGTAGTTTCAGTGCTCGGCAATAAGTCGAAAGCGCCGACGGGAAGAATTTAAGGAGAAGTTATACGATGCTTTTTGGACGCAATAGACACGTTCAAACCGAAACTGTTGTCTTGCCTGAGCACCTACGGGACGCAGAAGACGACCCCGTCGCTGATCAACGTCCAGAAGGTCCTTTCGATATTTCCGAAGTTGATACCCACGACTTCAGCAAGGGCTACATGGACCTGGGGACAATCAAAGTTCCCTTGCGCAAAAATGTTTCTTATCGGTTAGAGCAGGAACAATCCAAGCAAAAAGTATTTGCTGTTTCAGCCGTTCATGACAATTCCACGCTGCAAATTCAAGCATTTGCTGCTCCGCGTTCCGGCGGTCAGTGGGAAGAAATTCGCCAAGAGATGTACGAGCAGAATAAGGGTGCTCAAGGAGCCTCGGTCACCGTCCAAGAAGGCGAATTTGGCAATGAACTGCTCATCCGAATTCCAGCTGAACTCCCAGATGGCCGTAAGGGCGAACGCATCGCACGATTCATTGGTATTGATGGCCCCCGGTGGATGATTCGCGCAATGCTTATGGGGAAGTCGGCAATCCAAAAAGACGAAGCCGACATACTGTACGACATTTTGAAAAATACCGTGATTGACCGCGGTGAACGTCCGCTACCTGCTCGTCAGATGCTGGAGCTGATACCACCTCAAAGCGTGGTGACGGCTATGCGAGAAGCTGCAGTCCGTCGACGTCAACAAGCAAAACAACAACCAGACGCCCAACAATAGACTCCGGTCAGGAACTGTTTATTGTATAACGAACCGGAAACGAGCACGGTCATGGACAACGCGGAACACGAGCCAATAAATAACAAAGAACCGCTCGAGCAAGTCGCCAAGAAGCTTGCTGGCCGAACCGCGGTGACAAGAGTAGGCGAACTCGACCTGCTGGCGTCAGTCGGTGGGATTCGCGGTATTGCCGAGGCTATTGTGCCGGCACTGGTCTTTCTCATCTCGTTTATCATCACCACCGACGTGTGGACTTCGGCACTTTTCGCGGTAGGTCTGGCAGCACTAGCCAGCCTAATGCGCCTTCTACAAAGACAACCGCTGACACAAGCCCTCGCCGGAGTCTTAGGTGTTGCGGTGTCGGCCGCAGTGGCATTGCTTCAAGATGATGCACGTGGCTATTATGTGATCGGTTTTTACATCTCGGCGGCATATGGGGCGGTCTTCGCATTGTCGATGGCTGTGAAATGGCCCATCATGGGTCTCATCTATGGATGGGTCCGTGGCGAAGGAATTGGCTGGCAAAAGAACCTCCTTCGTCGAAGAAAATACCAAATCGCAACGGCGTTGATGGTCCTGGTTTTTGGGGCTCGTTTGCTTGTCCAGCTCCCAATGTATTGGGCAGATGATGTTGTAGCTCTAGGGACGGCGCGTCTTGTAATGGGTGTGCCACTTTATGCTTTGGTCTTGTGGTTTGGCTGGTTGGTCTCAAAACCGGCCAAAGATCGACATATGACACGAGACCAATTTTCATCAGATACTAACACCCCAGGTGAGAGCGGGACTGAGCCAAGAATATGACCTTACACGTCACGGTGATACATCACACAATGCGAAGCGATACTATGGTGACTGGACATTGATAAATGAATTCCGCGTGAAATTCGGTCTGCCGAGTTTCACAATCCAGTACCACTCACACCAAGATTTGAAGCAGGGCGATCAATGACAAGCACAGGTTCACAAACTGCCGCGCATCTGGCAGCACATGACAAAGATGCTGGCCAGATCCTCACACTTGAAGTAGGCGCTATGGCTCATGGCGGGCATTGTGTCGCTCGACATGATGGACGAGTTGTTTTTGTACGTCATGCGATTCCAGGTGAAATCGTCAACGCGGCAGTAACATCAGGGGGAGAGGACGCCCGGTTCTGGCGTGCGGATACTGTGTCAGTCGTTCGGCCTTCCGAGTTTCGTCGTTCACACCAATGGAAGCTCGCAGATTCCATCCGCGCCCATGCCTCTGGCCGTTTCCCGGTTGGTGGCGCGGAATTTGGCCACATCACGTTAGAACATCAGCGCCGTCTTAAAGCACAAGTATTCCGTGACACGATGACACGTATTGGCAAACTCAACGTAGAAGCCGCAGTTGTAGGTATTGCCGAAGACGAACCCACTGGATTGCACTGGCGGACCCGCAATGCTTTCTCTGTAACTTCCACCGGCCGGTTGGCAATGAATGTGCATCGATCTGCCACAGTCGTCCCGGTACGCAATATTCCGCTGGGCGTTCGACAACTTGATGCCCTGCAGCTATGGGACATAGATTTCACAGGGGCGGCGCGTGTAGAAGTCGCCACGCCAGCTCACGGCGAAGAAGTCCTGGTGGTGATCTTCCCACTGGAGGCCGTTGCATCAAATAAGAAACAACTCGAGCAGCACATTGCGCAGTGGCGTAAACGCATGATCCACCTCCCAGCCAAGGTTTCGGTGGTCGTCGGCCTACGCAGCGAACAATTCGGGCCATTGGAGATGGTGCGACTACGCGGCCGAACCTGGTTGACCGAGGTGGTGGAAACAGAAGAATTCGGAAGCCACACATTCCGGGTATCGGGTGATGGTTTCTGGCAGGTGCACCGTGATGCTCCATCAACCCTGGTCGAAGCTGTCATCCACGCGTTGGATCCACAACCAGGTCAAGTTATCGCTGATTTATACGCCGGTGCGGGCCTCTTCTCCAAGTTCTTAGCGGACTCAGTTGGAAATAGCGGTGTCGTATTATCTGTTGAGGCTTCTCCCGGTGCATCGCGTGATGCACGGAAGAACTTGCACGACCAAAAACAGGCCTATGTGATCAATGGTCTCACCGACCGCATCATTGGGTCTTGGCTACAACGCCCGCAAGCTCCAGTGGCCAATGGTGGTCTAGACGGTCGTCGGGTCAATGCTGTGGTCCTTGACCCACCACGAGCAGGCGCAGGGCGAGCCACGATTACAAGAATTCATCAACTAGCTGCTGAAAAGATTGTTTATGTCTCGTGTGACCCGGCCTCGTTTGCCCGTGACACCAAATGGTTGGTAGAACACGGCTGGGAAATTGAAGACAGTACCATCTACGACCTGTTCCCAGATACTTATCACATGGAGACCGTAACAACATTTCGGCCCTCCGCTACATTGAGACAATCGCGAGACAGCGAGTAACTGGCGTTAGAATAAAGTTCACACCGCCCACGCATGCTCTGACCGGGCTGGGCGGTTCGCACCGGCAGTGCCCTGGCGTGTCACTTGCATGCATTGAGCGACACAGCTTACACAGGACAATGGAAACGCCCCTTGTGGGCGGGAAAAGAGGAGTCCACTGTGACTACAGTTGATAGCTTCGGCTCCAAAGGCGTCTTGGACGTCGATGGTGCTGAGTACGAAATTTTTCGACTCAACAAAGTTGAAGGTTCTGAGAAACTTCCTTTCTCACTGAAGATTCTTTTAGAGAACCTGCTCCGTACAGAAGACGGAGAGAACATCACCAAGGAGCAAATCCAGGCCCTGGCCAACTGGGATCCTTCCGCTCAGCCCAACACCGAAATTCAGTTCACTCCGGCTCGCGTCTTGATGCAGGACTTCACTGGTGTTCCCTGTGTTGTTGACTTGGCTACGATGCGTGAAGCCATTGTGGACCTGGGTGGAGACCCCGAGCTGGTCAACCCACTGGCACCAGCCGAACTGGTTATTGACCACTCGGTACAGATCGATCACTTTGGCACCCCTGACGCCGTCGAACGTAACGTCGAAATCGAATATCAGCGAAACGGTGAGCGTTATCAGTTCCTACGCTGGGGTCAGACTGCATTTGATGACTTTAAAGTTGTTCCCCCAGGCATGGGAATTGTCCACCAGGTCAACATCGAATATCTCGCACGCGCTGTCATGACTCGTGAAGTTGACGGCGTACTGCGCGCCTACCCGGATACCTGTGTTGGTACTGACTCCCACACCACCATGGTCAACGGGCTGGGTGTTCTCGGCTGGGGTGTTGGCGGTATCGAAGCCGAAGCAGCCATGCTTGGTCAACCAGTTTCCATGCTTGTGCCACGCGTTGTTGGTTTCAAACTCACCGGAGAAATCCCATCGGGCGCCACCGCAACCGACGTTGTCCTGACCATCACCGAAATGTTGCGTGAGCACGGCGTTGTTGGAAAATTCGTAGAATTCTACGGTGAGGGTGTCGGCTCTGTCCCATTGGCCAACCGCGCAACCATCGGTAACATGTCGCCAGAGTTCGGCTCGACCGCCGCAATCTTCCCAATTGATCAAGTCACCCTTGATTACCTGCGTCTGACCGGTCGCTCCGAAGAGAACATCAAACTCGTCGAAGCCTACACCAAAGAGCAAGGCCTGTGGCACGATCCTTCCAACGAAGTTGAATATTCCGAATACATGGAACTGGATCTGTCCACCGTTGTCCCATCGATCTCGGGACCACGTCGTCCACAGGACCGCATCATCCTGGATGACTCCAAAGATCAGTTCCGCAAAGACATCCACGACTTTGCTGACACCGATGAAGCTGGTAAAGGCCGCCCATCGCGTACCGCCGAAGTGCAGCTTGATGACGGACGCGAATTCGAACTAGATCACGGTAAAGTCGCCATCGCATCGATCACCTCGTGCACCAACACTTCGAACCCATCGGTCATGATGGCTGCAGCTGTGCTAGCTCGAAACGCCGTTGAAAAAGGTCTGACCGCTAAACCGTGGGTCAAGACTTCTGTTGCCCCAGGGTCTCGTGTCGTGACTGAGTATTATGAAAAATCCGGTCTTATTCCACACTTAGAAGAACTCGGATTTTCCATCGTTGGTTACGGGTGCACCACCTGTATCGGTAACTCCGGTCCACTGGCACCAGAAATTTCCAAGGCTGTCAACGATAACGACTTGGCAGTCACCTCGGTGTTATCGGGGAACCGTAACTTCGAAGGCCGCATTAACCCAGACGTGAAAATGAACTACCTGGCATCACCACCACTGGTTGTCGCCTACGCTCTGGCTGGCACCATGGACTTCGATTTCGAAAACGAACCACTGGGTCAGGACTCCGAAGGCAACGACATCATGCTTGCCGATATCTGGCCAGATCCAACCGAAGTTCAGCAAATCATCGACCGTTCCATCGACACCGAAATGTTCAACAAGGAATACTCGACGATCTTCGATGGCGACCACCGCTGGCAGAGCCTGGATACTCCAGAAGGTTCGACCTTTGACTGGGATCCAGAATCTACCTACGTTCGTAAACCACCCTATTTCGAGGGCATGACCCTGCAGCCAGAACCTGTCCAGGACGTTACTGGTGCGCGCGTCCTGCTGAAACTGGGCGACTCGGTCACTACTGACCACATTTCCCCAGCCGGCGCGTTCAAGTCCGACACTCCAGCAGGTCAATATCTGCTCGAGCACGGCGTCCAGCGTAAAGACTTCAACTCCTACGGCTCCCGTCGTGGTAACCACGAAGTTATGATTCGCGGTACCTTCGCCAACATCCGTATCCGTAACCAGATGTTGGACGGCGTAGAAGGTGGGTTTACTCGCGACTTCACCCAAGAAGGCGGCCCACAGGCTTACGTTTACGACGCAGCTATGAACTACCAGGAAGCCGGCACACCGCTGGTTGTTTTGGGTGGTAAAGAGTACGGTTCCGGTTCATCTCGTGACTGGGCAGCCAAAGGTACCGCGCTGCTCGGCGTCAAAGCCGTCATTACCGAATCCTTCGAACGTATTCACCGTTCGAACCTGATTGGTATGGGCGTGCTCCCACTGGAATTCCCGGCCGGTGAATCAGCCGACTCGCTGGGCCTTGACGGTACCGAAACCTTCGACATCTCAGGTGTCTCGGAACTCAACAACGGAACGACACCACAGACCGTACACGTCAACGCACCCAAGGAAGACGGCAGCAAAGTCGAATTCGATGCAGTAGTTCGCATTGATACACCAGGTGAAGCAGACTACTACCGCAACGGTGGTATTCTGCAGTACGTCTTGCGTCAGATGGCCGCCAAGAACAAATAAGAAGCGGAACACTCAGCTGACACGTCGAACCTTTTGACGTAACAATGGCCCGGTACCCAGACGGTGGGTGCCGGGCCATTACGCTGTACGATGCACCCAAAACCTCCCGGTAGTATCACTACTGAAATATATCCGTATCTATCTCTAGGATTTTTGTGAGTATTCTTCGCATGTACTACACGGCAGACGGCGCGCAACGCCCGACCCACTACCGCGAAGCCTGGTGGGAAGAAGAAACCGGTGAATTTGTGCTTCACCACGGAGCAGTTGGGGACACCGGGACGACTACAGTCGAAAAAGTCGCCGATGCAGCTGAAGCAGATGTCCTGCTGGCATCTTTTGAACAACAGAACCTTACCGATCATTATGTGGATGCCGCCGATACTGAACACGAGACAGTGACGGTCAAAATTAGATTTAAGGGGACAACCCCTACCCAGGTTGAAAAGACCAACGCAGAGAAATTCACCATAGCGTATTCCGGACTGCTCGGCTGGAGAGGTTTGGGCACTGTGGATGAATATCACATGACACCTGATGAACCGGCGTTCAGCATCGCAGTGCACACGGTGCACCGAGGCAAGGCGATGAAGCTTACACAGGAAGCGCTCAAGAAGACTGACTTCCGAAGTGACCGGTTGCGGATAGAACGGAGCTAAAAATGCAATATCGCCGTGTTGGCCAATCCGGACTGGTGGTATCGGCCATCGGTTTCGGCTGCAACAATTTGGGACGTCCGCAATCTGCTACAGAAGAGCCCAAAGAAGCAATCCGAGTTGTCAACGCCGCCGTTGATGCCGGTATTACGTATTTCGATACAGCTGATATCTATGGCAAAACACCTGGCCTTTCTGAACAGTACCTCGGACAGGCGCTGGCTACCAGACGAGAGCACGTTGTCATCGGCACGAAATTTGGGATGGACATGAAAGGCACCAACGGCCCAGATTTTGGTGCGCGAGGATCCCGCCGCTATATCATCGCAGCAGTAGAGGCGTCTTTGCAGCGACTCAAGACTGACTACATTGATTTACTGCAATATCACACCCCGGATCCGCTGACACCGATCGAAGAGACGTTGGCCGCCCTCGACCATCTTATTACTGAGGGTAAAGTCCGGTACATTGGGCATTCAAACTTTGCCGGCTGGCAAATTGCACAGGCCGAATACGTAGCTGAGAGTTGGGAACGGAACGGTTTATTTCTGCCCAAAACCATTACAATCTCATGGATCGCAGAGCGGAGCTGGAGGTTCTGCCTGCAGCACGGGCGTTCAACTTGGGAGTATTCCCCTATTTCCCGTTAAATAATGGCTTATTGACCGGAAAATACAATCCCAGCGGAGGACCGGTTGGTGCCAGACTATCGTATGTTCGTCAACACATGGTCAAAAATGCTGACTGGGATCAGCTAGCACGCTATGCACGATTTGCCGAAGAACGTGACATTAGTCAGGTTGATGTAGCATTTGGTTGGTTAGCGGCGCAAAATCCCGTGGCATCTGTGATTGCCGGAGCGACTCGAGTGGAGCAAGTTCAACAGAATGCGCGAGCTCTTGAATATCAATTCACGGAGGATGACCTCGCGGAGTTAGATGAGATCTTTCCGGCCGTCGACAAGATTGCACTATTCTAAATAGTTCACGTCGTATGAAAGTAGCCGATCATCAGTACAGTTTTTGACATCGCCATAAACATCGGGGCAATCAGCCTCGTAGGGCTCATGGTTTGGTCGCTGTGGAGCCTGACGAAAGCACCGCTGAACGCAGTACAACGTCTATGGTGGGTCTTGGCCATCTTCATTTTGCCCGGTATCGGCTCCGTCGCCTGGTGGTGGTGGATTAAACGCTACTATCCACGTCGCCATGCCGAAGACCCGACCTGGGATCCGGCGAAGAAAGTCTCAACTCGACAGATTATGGGGCGCCCGCGCCCGAACCGGGGCCCTTATTCAAATCCGCGGGATTGAGCGCTAGGCCGGCTCTACCTGCACGAGAATCCAACCGTCTTTAATGGCTGTCTCATGTCTGGTTAGCGGCCGTTGCGCAGGACCCGCGACCGTATCGCCTGTCAGCTTGTCAAATTTCGAGGCGTGACATGGGCAAACAAACGGAGATGAGGCATCGTCGTCGTTCACGCCGACAATGCAGCCTTGATGCGTGCAGACTGCAGAATAGGCATGCACCACATCCTGACTTTCACGATGTATCAACACTTGATTGGCACCTACTGCCATCTGCACGGATGTTCCGGGCTGCAGATCCTCTAAAGCCAGCGCTTTGGTCAAAGCGCCACCGGAAAAGGTCTCTTGTTCAGGGCCTGGTGAACATGCCGATAAGGCGACGGCTGCGGTTACAGCGGCTCCAGTAGCGGTTAGGAATGTTCGACGGTTCGGAAGTTTTTTGCAGCAGGTCATATTGTGTTGAATCCTGGCTTTACAGCTGGGTCTGATGGTGGAGTGGATTAATTGTCGAGAGGATCTGGGTCCAAAAGGGCAACGGTGACAACCGCTGAGGTTGCTTGTACTTGCCATGGACGAGCACCGAGGTCCCGCAGGCGACGTTCGACCGATTGCGGGGTGATCGGCTCGGGTGGACGCCAACATAACTCCCGAAGAGTCTCGGGTAAGAGGAGATTTTCAAGTGGCATGCTCCGTTCTTCAGCGATCTTAGTGAGCCGTTTTCGACATGTTTGCAGACGCCGTGAGGCTAGCGGGTCTTTTTCTCGCCATGCTTTGACCGCTGGGGGAGCCTGAGAAGAAACTCTTAATGGCGGGACTTTATCGGGGTCCTGGGCTATTTTGATACCGTCTTGGATTGCTTGTAGCCAGCGGCGTGCATCTTTAGCTGCAGCACGACGCCGCATGCGGGGGATCTTCATGAGTTGCGGAACCGTTCGGGGCCGCGCCTTTGCCACTGCAATCAGGGTGCGGTCATTGAGTAGCTTCCCAGGAGGGACATCACGAGACTGAGCAAGTTTTTCGCGGGTTGTCCATAGAGAGCGAACGACAGCTAACGCTTTACGATCGGTAATCTCGTGAATCCCTGAGGTCTTGCGCCATGGATCCTTCCGTGGCGGCTTGAGTGGGCGCGTCAGTAGTGCATTGAACTCTTCATAAGCGATTTCAAGTTTGTGCTCACTGCGGAGCTCATCAATCATTGCTTCGCGCAGTTGATGAAGCAACTCAACGTCCAGTGCGGCGTAATTGCGCATGTCTTCAGTCAGCGGTCGAACAGACCAATCTGCCGCCGAATGCTCTTTAGCTAACGTGACGTTGAGCTTGCGTTCCAACAAGGCGGACAAACTCACACGAGGATACCCGAGCAGTCGGCCGGCAAGCTCAGTGTCGAAGAGTCGGTCAGGCCATAGACCGGCTTGCCGTAGCGAAGGCAAATCTTGAATGGCCGCATGCAGAATCCACTCGACTCCTGTCAAGGCTCGTTGTATTGGTTCAAGGTCCTTAAGAGCTTCAGAATCAATGAGCCAAATCGTGTCGCCATCACGCTTGAGTTGGATCAGAAAAGCCCGTTGCCCATACCGGTATCCACTGGCCCGTTCGGTATCTACGGCCACAGGTCC
>Ga0079226_10000561_pt1 | contig 26412 bp, 26 predicted proteins | sample Poulit2014_FD_76345 | JGI IMG/M metagenome (GOLD analysis project Ga0079226, IMG submission 76345) | Agricultural soil microbial communities from Georgia to study Nitrogen management - Poultry litter 2014 | ecosystem: Environmental > Terrestrial > Soil > Agricultural land | place: USA: Georgia...
CGCGCAGAGATTATTCATTTAAACGGAGAGAGCTATAGAATGAAACACAGATCATCTATATTTGGCCAAGAAAGTGTATCAAATTAATTATCAAAAACTGTATCATTTTACTTGACGGTTACATACCCCGTTTCAGATGCTGCACTTTGGCACAATATCCGCCAGCAGTTGACCACCAGCCAATGGAAATTGGTGTACTACTTCATCATTGCTGATTTATCAATTAAGGAAATTATGGAAATCGAAAATGCTACTGCAGATGATGTAAAAGGTTGGGGACGTTCAGTCAACAAAAAAACTACGCAACGAAGCTACAAGAAAAGCCATCCTTGATCACCTTGAAACGTAACCTATTCATACTATTCAAACATACTAATCACTAAAATCATTCATAAAATTTTCTTAATTATCCGCAGTTATTTAGTACAAAAGCCACCCAACATTCATCATAATCAATAATGGGAAATTCCCCCGTCAAACTACAATCATCCATAAAAGGAGCAATTCAATTTGGAAAAATTACGTCAGCAATTAAAAAGTGAAAAAAACATTCTCAATCACTATATCGCCAATAAAAATACGCACTTAATTATACCGGCATTACATATGGACTATGAAAGTATCGTATTGGAAAGAGAAAACGTCTACTGTGTCAGACAAAACCCATTAAACATTATTAAAGCAACTTGCGAAGACGATTGGACGACATATGAAGGAAGAAAAAATATCATAGCAAAACGCCTGAACCTGCCACATAAAACGCCCATGATGCTATCACAAGAAGATAAAATATTTGCTTATCCGACTTTATCACCAAAAAAATATAACTGTAGCTGGATCTTCTTACATATCGTTGTAGAAACGGGCAAGGAAGGAAAACATGGGGTGTTGTTAATCCATGACCGGATGAAGGTAAAACTCGATGTGTCGTACTATATTTTACAAGCCCAATTAGAAAAAGTACTGATATTACGACATGCAGTGCAGGGGAATGAAAAGAATTTATATAAAAACATGCCCTTGGATATTTAAATATTAAACATCGTTCCGGTGAATACAATTAAGCTTAGAAAATGTGTCAGATGAAGTATAAAAACAACAGTAAAAAAATGATGATTTTTATAACGTATTGTTGATTTGTATTACACTAATTGACATACCTGTAAGTTCCGATATTTTTGATAAAGTCAGAGAATTTGATTGGTTTTTAATTGTTTCTAAAAATCAAAAAGCCATTTTCGATTGATACATATTCCTCCTTCTTAACAGATATTGTTCATTATGAGCAAAAGGGACGCAAAGAAAAGAAGATTGAAAAGCATTTTAAAAGGACGACGATCCCTTTTCATAAAACACTACATCAATTTGATGTTGATAAACAAGAGTCACTTAGCAAAAAACAATTTAGTCAATTTAAAGAACTATTATGGATTGAGCAATTATCGCCAAGTGTTGGAAAAACACACTTGGCCGTCGGCCTCAGAATACAGACGGTCAACAAGGGATATAAAATGATATTCACTTCTACAGGGGGAACTTATTCATACCATTAAAACGGAAGTAACATAATAGAATAAAAGCAAAATTGACTGAAATGAATCCGGTTTAATACTAGAAACACCAGCAAAATATCAGTTTAATAATTTAGTCTAATTTTAAGAGGGCAGTAGAGAATGGAAATTAGTTAATTACATCCCGAAAATGTCTCAATCGAAATATTTTAGAGAGTAAAATAGTTTGTGTAAATGGAAATGACGAATAAACCAAGTTCATTTAAAAAAGGAAGACCCTTTCTGAAGAATAGAGTTAGCGACAACATTCACAGAAAAGAGATCTTCCCTATGAACTATCTTGCTACAGATTTAATTGAAGCACTAGCTATAAAGCAAGACATTGCAGAGGTTTTTCTTCGCCATTTAGAAACGGCGATAAATCAACTATTAAAATATGAATTAACGGCTTTTCTGAAATATGAACCCAATGCCCGTGAAGGCTTTCATTCCGGTAATTTCCCGGAACGGATTCTACGATCGCACCTTAAAACAGAATACGTTGAACTTCAGCTGGCCATTCCTAGAGATCTAAATAGTGGATTCCAACAGGAAACATTAGCTCCGTATCAGCGTTCCAATGATACGTTAGAACAGTTTGTGATTCATCTCTATGAAAAAGGTATCACAACCGAGGAAATCGCAGATCTGATGGAACGCATGTATGGGCATCATTACTATAGGCAGACCGTATCCAATTTTACACAGCTGGTTGCAGGCCTTTCATGAACGGAAACTGGAGAAACGATATGTGTGCATCTATCTGGATGCCACGCATATTCCCATTCGTCGTCAAAAAGTAGAAAAGGAAGCCGTTTATATTGCCATCGGCATTACCGAAGAAGGGACGAAATAAATTTTAGACTTCACCATTACACCAACCGAATCTACGCATGTATGGAAAGAAATGATTCAACATAAACAAGCGAGAGGTGGAACAAGTCCTTCTGTTCAGTTCAGATGGTTTACCTGGCATGACGGACGCCATTCACCGTGTTTATCCAAAAACCAAACATCAAGTGTGTTGTGTTCATGTTGCCCGCAACATTGCCAGTAAAGTGCGAGTAAAAGACCGCTCAGCCATTCTTGATGACTTTAAGCCAATGATAGAGACGAAGCCGTTAATGCCTTGAATGCATTCCAGGACAAATGGAAAAAGAGTTATCCACGTGTGATCAACATAGTTATCAGTAACGACCAGCTATTAACGTTTTATGATTTCCCGGCTTCCATTCGCCATAGTATTCATTGAAGCGTTTAACAAGGAAATCAAGCGATATGTGAAACGCAAAGAACAATTTCCCAACGAAGATGCCTTGGAGCGTTTCTTAGTTACTCAATTTTTAGACTATAATCAGAAATTTGGCATCCGTTGCCATCGGGGATTTAATCAAGCTAAGTCAGAATTGCTGCTGCATATGTTTGAAAATTTGAAGATGCAGGCTTTACCTCAAATCCGCCATCCTGACCATCCTTTGCAGTCGTGATAGTGCATAAATGGCCGGATGGAAAAAATAAAGCCCTAAAGGGCTCCATCTACACACCCAGCGTACCACGACCGATCTCTTTCTACGCTACTCGCTGGTCGGGACCCTGAACCCAACACAACGAATCGCAAAGAAGAGGCAACATGGTCAAGGACAAGCAACTGTCGCAGTAGCTCAGAGCAATTTATACAAAAAGAGAATTTTTCTGAATTTACTTATCGGCTAGTCGTTCTATGGAACAGGGTCATTTACACAAAATTATTGACACACCCAATATTTTTCCCCTCTTTGATATATTTATTAACTAGTTTTATAACCTTTCCGATACTAATATGATACCAGTTGTGTTAGATTGTTATAATTGTTACAATATCTCTTGATGATTAAATTTACAATCCCATTTCCTTTGCAATAATTTCCTTTTGAATTTCATCCGTCCCTCCTCCAATTCGCATTAAACGGGCATCCCGCCATTCTCTTGAGATTGGATATTCATCCATATAACCATAACCACCATGAATTTGTAAGGCTTGATCAGCAACTTCAAAGTACATTTTGGAAGAAAATAATTTTGCCATGGATATTTCTTTAACAAGCACTTCCCCTTGATTATACCGGGATGCAACACTATATAATAATGCACGAGCAGATTCGACTTTAGTATGCATATCGGCAAGGTAATGTCTAATCACTTGTTTTTGCGATAATGGTTTATTAAATTGTTTGCGTTCCTTGGAATACTGAACGGCTAAATCTAAACATCTTTGTGCTCCTGCTACACATGCAGTTGCTTGTATCAAACGTTCTCCATTCAATTGCCACATCAGTTGCTTAAATCCCTCACCCTCTCCACCCAACAAAGATTCATCTGGAACAAAAACATCCTCAAGGAATATTTCTGCAGTATCCGAAGCATGCATGCCAACCTTCCTCAGTTTTTGACCAACAGAAAAACCTTTCATATTACTATCTACTAAGAAAATACTATACATGGAGTCGCTATCTAGCCGTTCTGTTTTTGCGATTAGCACTTGATAATCTGCTCTTATTCCATTTGTTATAAAAACCTTAGATCCATTTAAAATCCATCCTCTGTTTACCTTTTTAGCTGTTGTCTTTATGCCCGCCACATCAGAACCAGCAGAAGGCTCTGTAATACCCAAGGAAGCTATTTTTTCCCCGGTTATTGAAGGAACCAAATAGTTGTTTTTCTGTCTTTTAGTTCCGAATTTCAGAATTGGACTTGTCGCCATTAAGGCCTGTATATTAAAGGCCATACCTAATCCGGCACAACCGGAAGATGCAATCTCCTCTGTCACTGTCATTGCAGCAAAGTAATCTAAATTGCTTCCTCCATATTCTTCAGGATGACTTACTCCAAACAACCCCATTTTCCCCATCTTCTTAAAAATCTCATTCGGAAAACCGTCAGTCTCCCATTCCTCAATATTTGGAGTGATTTCTTTTTGTACAAATTTACGAACTGCCTTTCTCAACTCCATGTGATCCTCCATCTTTGAATACTTCACGTACATCACCCTATATGTCATTTCTCTATAATATTGATAGTATTACAACGATAATAAACATCGAAATATGTTTTGCATTTTAAAATATCTACCTAATGAAAAGTATGAGAATTACATTCAATACTTTACTTTTCGAATATAGATAAAAATCTGAAGTATTGGCTTAGTATAAAATAGCTGTTAAAAGAAGACTCACCCAATTTTCATAGCTATATTAAACCATCCTCCAGCATTCTTTTGACCTATTTGAAATAACAATGCGATTATCTCCTCATTCGTAAAATTTTTCTTAAGCTTTTGAAATAATATCTCTGATAATTCTCCGTGGTAAGCCATAATATGATCTACTAGTTCTAAAGCCACATTTTCCCGCTCTGATAAATCCATTGATTCATTATTTTGAAGTATTGATTCTCTCTTTCTAACATCTAAATCAATTAAACTTAAACTTTTACAATATTTACAATTATTATTAACCGCGACCCTTACACGTGTTAATTCCATTAATTCTGAATCCAGTTCTTTAGCAATTGCCTCATCCATTTGCTTAAATGAATCAAGAATCTCTGGGGTATTAGCAACTATTTTCCGAAGTGGAGTGTTTTCCTTTGATGAATTTTTAAAAGGCAATCTTGACATAGTAAATCCCCCTCATATTTCAGCTGAATTATTGCAATTTTTTTACATGATCTAATACATATAATTATAGAAATATATAAAATAACTAGTTACTACAGTAGCATTATTTAATCCTTTAACTTTTTTTGAAACCAAGGTTCATTTTTCTCTGTTAATTTTATTGTGACTTCCATTGTAATTCTGGGCTCCTAAATTTCTTTGGGTGATAAGCGATAACCAAGTATAAAAGGTGATGTTGCATAATCCTGTATGGCTCTCAGGGCAGTTTTAATAACTGCAAGCGGAAATTCCATACGTTTTTCCACAGATCCACCCCACCTATCTGTACGACGATTTGAATGGGGAGAAAAAAACTGTTGAATAGGATACGTATTTGCCCCGTGTAATTCCCCCCATCAAATCCTGCTTCTATTGCTCTACGGTTGCCTCATAAAACCCTTGAATAACTTCTTCTATTTCTCCTTCAGTCATCTCCTTAGGAACATCCGCATAATCTCTTAGGGCTACAATTGAACTAGCACTAAGTGGTTGCTTCCCACCAATCGCTTTACTGGGAACCATACGACCCCCATGAAAAATTTGTAGAATGGCTTTAGATCCTTTTCCTTTTATTGTGTTCGCCAATTTTGTTAGACCTGGAATCATTTTATCTGAGGCAGCACTGAACCCCCCTGGGAATGCCTTCCCTTCAGGTGTTACATATGCACATGCTGTAATCACTGCCCCTACTCCTCCCGTTAGTAACGCGTAATGATCTAATTCATCGTTTGTAACCATTCCATTTTCAAAAGCCGAACGTGTCGTCATAGGGGCAACCATTAAGCGATTATCTAGCGTTACACCAGAAGTAAACGTAATTGAATTAAACAAATTATTAAAATCCATTATCCACCATCCCCTTTTTCATATAATATTTTTTAAATTAAACTATTAGTTAATCATCCCTAGATACTATTACATGATCCTTTACTAAATACGTAGTTATCTCTTCTATAAACGTTCCAGAATGTTCCATTGCTTCCTTACCATTTGGTGAACCAAACGCAGCCTCTAATTCCTCTATATTTTTAAACCACAATTCAACAATTCCATCAATTGCATCTTTTCTTTCCGTTGATTGCTTATCTTCCACTATAATATTTTGCACATATCCCTTCACATATGGCATTTGTTTAATAAGTCTGGCATGTTTTTCTTTCCATTCTTCACGAAATTTCTTAACATCTACATTTGGATGCCTTTTCAAGATCGACATTCTTTTTATGAGCGGTTCATCAGAGACTGGTATAACAGTATTTTGTATAGCTGTTACTACATTAACTTCTTCTATAAAATATTGTTCATCGTTCTTTAACTTCTGTCCTATCTCAGATTCGAAACTCTCCTTCATTTCATCTTCATTATCAAACCATAATTGAGAGATTCCATCAACTCTATTGGAACCACGTTTATATTCTATACCAAGTTGTTCAGAATTTGTTACATGATTTTGATAATAGCCTTTTAGATTTGGTAATTGACTCCCAATTTCCCCATGTATTTTAATCCAATGTTGTTTAAATTCTTTCATAGATAATCCTTCTATTTTAGATAATATACCCATTCGTACAATCATAATGTAGCCTCCTATTTTCTAAACATCTTAAAAGTACATAAAATTTCCAATTCCATAAATTTGTGTTTCTATATTTTTAAATAAATTATTTTTGTTATTAAATATCGTAAATTCTATTTAGCTGTATATCCACCATCTATTACAAGCTCACTTCCAGTTATAAAACGGGATTCATCAGATCCCAAGAAAAGTGCACCATAAGCAATATCCTTTGGTTCTCCTAAATCTGGCCAAGGTGTTGCATCCTTTAGCGGATGTTGATTATTTGAATTCATAACTTCTTTAGACATAGATGTTATAATAACTCCCGGATGGATTGAATTAACCCTTATATAGTGATCACTGAGTTCTATGGCTGCTGCTTTACTCATTAATCGAATTGCTCCTTTTGAGGCATGATAGGCAGTTGAACCAGCACTACCAACTAAACCATAAATAGAGGAAATATTTATAATAGATCCTCCCCCAGTTGCTTTCATTAAATTTGAAGCATGCTTTATCCCTAAAAATGTACCTATCGTATTTACAGATTGTATATCTGAAAAATCATTTAATGTTGTAATTAATATCCCATCTCTCAAAAGTATTCCGGCATTGTTTACTAATACATCTAACTTCCCAAAGGAATCTCTAGTTTGTTGTATTGTATCCTCCCAATCTTTTTCTAGTGATACATCATGTTGAAGTGCTAGGACATCTCCTCCCCTTTTTTTGATATTATCCTCTGTTTTTTGTAATTCTTTAAAGTTGATATCGGTAATGACTACTTTTGCACCTTCTTCTGCAAACAACTCCGCCTCTGCTTTACCCTGTCCACCCGCAGCACCTGTTATAAGTGCAACTTTGTTTTTCAATCGCATGATTTTAATCACTCCACACAATATTATCTTATACAGGAATTGAAATTCTGTTATTTCAACCTATACTCCTTACCTGGATACCACTTTTCACTGAATGGTTTTTTATTTTTTGGCATTACTTCAGACCATGCTTTTTTATAGTTTTTTATACAACAATCAATGTCTTCTTCCATGTGTCGCAGCCCTTAAAGGTCAATATGGGTCACGTAATAACTCTCTTCCCAAAAATATTAAAACTGCTCTACAATTATTTAATATTTCCTCTGCTTGAATTGCATGAGTAATTAACCCCACTGCACCTGTACTTATTTCTGCACTATTCCTAATTTCATCTGATAGCGGTACCTGATATCCTGGGTACACATCTACCCGTGCATACCACCGCACCAGAACTACAAGCGATTAGATTAACTCCTTGAGACTTCATTCTCTTTGAAAAGTATATAAAATCATTCATAGCGTTCCCCCCTCTTGATGATATTCATTAGCTGATATGCGTACAAATAGGGGAGCGTCCCATACTTTATTTGTATTTTGAATTATTTCTCCTAAAAAACGATATCTTTTTTCCTGGGAACCACCATACATATCTGTTCTTTTGTTTGTGAGGGGGGGATATTTATCAAACAACCATGTGCTACATGTAATTCTAATATAACAAAACCTGCCTTTTTCACCCTTATTGCACCCAATTTGAAACTATTTATCGTCTTCTTTATATCTTCTATACTCATTTCCTTTGGCGTTTTCATTTAATATTTATAAGGGATGGGAGAAGGTGCTATTATTTACTCCTCCACCACAGCCTTTCTTCCTGCATATGCCAGTTGAATGCCTATTTTTGATCCCGAACGATGTACACTATCAACAATAGATTTCATTCCATCTATATGAGTGTCATCCCAAATTCCTAAGTCATATACTGATATTCTCCCATGACGTTGAACTGCAGTTGATTCTAAGAATATTAAACTTACCTGTCCAACTGCACGAGTTTAATGAATTTTGTGAAATTCTGAAACCATTCCGTTTTTTCTTTCTGAACGTACATACACATAGGAGACATTACAATACGATAGCTTAATATTTTTAACCTTATATGGTGAAAATAACATACTCATGTTTTTATTGATCCTCTCTTAGATACTTAATATAAACCTTATTATAATGCTTCTGGAATCCATAATATAATCTGCGGAAATATCATTGTGACTGCAAGAACAATCAAGACAACAACAATAAAAGGTACTACTCCCCGATAAATTGTAATTGTTGAAATTTGATCCCCTACTACACCTTTTATATAAAATAAAGCATGACCAAAAGGTGGTGTTAAAAATGAAGTTTGTAACATGATGGCAATACATGTAACTACCCATAACATATTGAAATCGGTTACTTCTATTAATGGTATAAAAATAGGGAAGAGAATCATAACTATTCCAACCCAATCTATAAACATACCTAAAATAAATGTCAAAATTAACATAAAAATTAATATACCCCAGTCTTCTAGTCCTATACCACTAACAAAATCCTCAATTAATTCACTACCATTTAAGCCTAAAAAAGTCGCCGAAAAGGCAGTTGCACCAACCATAATTATTAATACCATTGCTGTTGTTTTTGCTGTTTCATATACTGCATCGCTTAACATACGGAAGCTAAATTTCCCATAAGCGACGGTCATTAAAAATGCCACAAAGGCTCCTACACCAGATGCCTCAGTAGGAGTAGCAACACCAGCGTATATAGAACCTAGAACAGCTACAATTAAAAGTAAAGGTGGTACTAAATTTACAAGACTCCCTGTGATTCTTTTTTTAACAGGCACGGCGGCCGCCTCCTCTACTGTCAAGGCCGGACCATAATCTGGTTTTATCCAGGTAATTATTATAATGTATATACAATATGCTGTCGCTAAAATTATACCGGGTAATAACGTTGCTTTAAATAAATCGCCTACAGAAACGCTAGCTTGAGCACCCATAACTATTAACATAATACTGGGGGGAATAAGTATCCCTAAAGACCCACCTGCTGTGATAGTCCCAACCGATAACCTTGGATCATATTTATATTTCATTAAAATCGGCATACCCAAAACAGCCATTGTAACAACTGATGCTCCTACTACTCCTGTAGTTGCTGCAAATATTGTAGAAACAACAATAATTGCTATTGCCAATCCCCCTCGTAATCTCCCGAATAAATAACGTAGTGATTCAAACAAGCCATCAACCACTTGAGAGGAAGATAACAAATTAGCCATAAATACAAATAAGGGTATAGCCACTAGGGTATAATTATTCATGGTACTTAATATTCCCCTTGAAATTATTGGAATTATCTCTGATCCCCAACCAATTAAACCGATTATCATCGACACACCACCCAATACAAATGAAATTGGGTGACCCGTAGCTAAACCTACAACCAATCCAACGAATAATAATAATGCTAATATTTCTTCCATTAGGCCGTCCCCTCATTTGTAATAATTAATACTCTCTTTAAAATCTCTGATACGCCTTGTAGCCCTAATAAACTAAAAGCTACTGGTATCACCGTTTTGGTTAAATATACAGGGGCACCAAATAAGGTGGAGGATGTTTCTTTTACAACCCATGAATGTTGTGCCTCACCAATGCTAAATATTAGGACCGTTATAATAAATGGAAAAAATAGAATTAGATAAGTAATGATATCTAATATAGCCTTTGTATTTTGTGATAATCTGTCATATAAAACATCAACATTTACAAGACTTTTATGCAAAAGACCATATGCTGCCACAATCATAAAGTGAAATCCAAATATCATTGTTATTGTTTCATACGTCCAAATTGTCGGGGAGTTAAATACTTTTCTGCTAATCACCTCAAATACCACGAGCAAGGTTAATGCAACTAGTGACCAGGCACCAATCTTACCTACCCATAAATTAATTGCATCAATGGTCTGAATTACCTTTTTAACTATATTCATTCTTTTCACCCCTTTAAAGTCGTTATCTTTAACTACTTCAACATACAGAACCAGATTGATTGAAAAATCACATATAAAAAACAGTCAGTTAATTATTCATGTATTATTATAAGTATATTGATGAGCGTAAAAACAAGATAAATCTTTTTCAAATCTTTGAATGTAACATTACGCCCATCTCCGACAATATAGACTTTGCAAAACGCCGAAAAATTTCACTTCAATTGTATTTTTGCTTATTTAATTTTATATAAAATAAACGAAGCATTTTCAAAACTTCTAGTCATCTAATAATGTCTTAGCATTTGTGCCAAAACCATAATCACCTAAAATATCCCTATATTCTTCAAAAGATTTCATAAAATCTGCTTGACTCTCTAATACTTCTTTAAAATCCTCATCTTCCTCGGCTAATTCATTTTGTACGTCCATGATTATCTCCTCAACCTTTGATAAATCTTCTTCAGAATATTCAGTATGAGTAATTTCTCCGCTATCCACCATTTTTTCATTCTCAATCGAGTCATTATACATTTCATCAAAGGCTGTTTCTAACATAGTTGTTTTTGCTGCAGATTTAACAATTAATTGCAGGTTTTCAGGTAAAGATTCAAAGGCCTCCTTATTTATCATGACACCTGTTAGCGAAGATGTTTGGTGCCAACCTGGAGTCGCAACATAGTCCGTTACTTCATCTAGATTCATTGCTACATCGGCAGAAGGAGTAGAGAATTCTGCCGCATCAATTGTCCCACGTTCTAACGCCTCATATAATTCATCAGATGGAACATTAACCGGATTACCTCCCAATTCCTTCAATACCCTTTCTTGAACAGTCCCAACAAACCTTATGTTCAGTCCCTTTATATCGTCTAAACTTTCAATAGGTTTACTAGATCTAATCCCTGATTCAGCCCCTATTAGATTATATGGAAAGTATACAAGATCATAATCTCCATATAATTTATCATACATTTCCTGTCCATCTGCAGACTGAACCCACATACCGTAGTCAAAAGCACTCATACCGGCCGCACTTGTTCCTAGAAGACTAAAGGCTGGATTTTTCCCTGACCAAGTCCCGGGCCAATCCCCTCCCAATTCTACAGTTCCATCACTAACAGAATCCAAAAGCTCACTTGCACTTATAATTTCACCTTCTTGGTGTAAATCTATATTTAATTGTCCATTGCTCATTTCATTTACCAATTCTGCAAACCTCTTATCTCGCTCAAACTGAATTGATCCGGATACATAGGTGCTAGACATTTTCCATTCAAAAGATTCCCCGCTGTTTCCATTAGAAGATGAATTGGCGCTCTCCCCTCCCTGGTTTAAACAACCTGTTATAATCATTAGAGTTGAAAAGATGATTAACAAAACAATAAAATCTTTTAGTTTCATAATTAATATCCTCCCTCTATTTAGTTCATTTATCTTTCAAATGCTTCCTATTGTATTTTGCTAAAAAACTTGTTTAAATGGTAAATATTTACCTTTTTAACAGTATCCCATCACAATTTGAATTTTCTAACCTTTATTAATACCTCCTGCTGAATTAATATTTATATAAAAATACAATTCCTACGGCTTTTTAAACAATTCTATGCGGCTCCACTATAAAGGTAGTAATTTCACTAATAAATTTCCTTGCATGTTCCATAGTTTTTCTTCCCTCTTCCGAATCAAAAGAAGCTTTCAATCTAACTGTGTCCCTAAACCAGAGCTCTACAATACCATCAATTGGCACCTCCTCGTATGTGGCTGGGATTCTATTCTTGCTGCGGTCAATCACTAGGTTTTGGGTATAACCTTTTACGTCTGGCATTGATTTTAAAAGTTCTACATGCGTCTCTCTCCATTCCTTTTTAAACGCTTCTGCATCTACATCAGGATGACGTTTTAATAAGGACATCCGCTTTAAGAGTGTGCCTCCCTTAGTAATTGGGATTACTTCATTTTGTTCCACTGTAATCAGCTGCATATTTCCAATGAACTGTTTCTCATATTTTGATAACATGTTGATGAATTCTTGGGTATTGTCTTGTTTCAAAGAAGAAACGCCATCAAACCATAATGTAGAAAGGCCATCGACATTATGTGCTCCCCGCTTATAGTTAATTCCTAGCTGGTCAGAATTGATTACATGATTTTGATAATATCTACGTAAATTTGGCATTTGGGAAACAATAGAACCGTGTTCATCAAGCCAATATTTAAGGAATTCAACATCGGTCATATTCTCTTGTTTTTGTAAAATCCCAATTATCACTTCCATCTATGCACCTCTATTATCATTAGTATTTCTTGTGATTCATTATTTTCTGTTTCTGAAATATATACATAAGTGACTTATTTAGTTATTTAATTTTCATCTCCACTGCTTTCATTTAAAATAAATATATCCTTTGTTTTGTAAGCCCTTACATATGCTGATTATAAATACGAAAGCATTTTTAATTCCGCATATTTGACAGTGAATTTGAACCGCATCCCCATAGTAATGTCATAGATAAAATTATAGTAATTAAGGAAAAATAAATTTTTTTTGAATCAAACTTTTCATTTTAACTTTCTCCCTCGTATATTATTATTAACTAGTATTTTTACTAGTTCATTTCTTTGCCTGGATACCATTTCCCATAGTAGGTGGTTTCTTCTATTGGTATTTTGTCCCTCCAGGCTCTTTCATAGCGTTTAGGGTATTCAATAGGAATTCTCAATTCAGCAGCTGCTTTTAGTGCCCAATAAGGTTCACGTAACAACTCCCTTGCAAGAAACACTAAGTCGGCTCTCCCATTACTAAGAATTTCTTCAGCCTGAACGGCCTGTGTAATTAAGCCAACAGCACCGGTATTCACTTTGGCATGGTGTTTAATTTTATCAGCTAATGATACTTGATAACCTGGAAAAACATCAATTTTTGTGGAAGAAATCACCCCACCAGAACTACAATCTATCAAATCCACCCCCTGACTTTTCATTTCTTCTGAATAATAGATGAAATCATCAAGTGTATTGCCTTCAGTACTGTACTCTTTCGCTGATATTCTTACAAATAAAGGCCCATCCCACACACTGTTAATTTCATTTATAACCTCTCTTAAAAAACGATATCTATTATCACGAGAATTCCCACCGTATTTGTCAGTTCTTTTATTCGTTAATGGTGACAAAAATTCGTTAATTAAATATCCATGGGCACCGTGTAATTCAATCACATCAAACCCTGCTTTTTTGGACCTACAAGCCGCTAACTTAAAATTACCTATTGTTTCTTTTATTTCTGAAATAGTCATTTCTTCAGGTTTTTTAGCGTCCTCCTTATATGGAATAGGAGATGGAGCAAAAATAGGCCCATCTACTTTTGCCTTTCTTCCCGCGTGGGAAATCTGCACCCCTATCTTAGACCCCATTTCGTGAACGTCACTTACAATTGATTTTAACCCTTCTATATGTGAATCTGACCATATACCCAAGTCATCAACAGAGATTCTCCCCTGTGGATGGATTGCTGTTGATTCTAATAGAATCAATCCTACTTGACCCACAGCCCTGCTTGCATAATGAACCTTATGGAATGTATTCACCATGCCATCCCTATCTCTAGATTCATGCATACACATTGGAGACATTACAATACGGTTTTTCAATGTTACGTTTTTAATTTGATATGGAGTAAACAGCTTACTCAAATTAACACATCCTTTTCTGTATTTAGGGTCTATCCTAGAGCGTGGTGTTCAAAAACTACACACGGTTACTAACTAGATTTTTTGTACAAATTCATTATTTAAGTTGCCGCAAGTTAATACATAAGTACTTTCTGTTAGATACTTTTTTTGTATTCCGGCTCATGAAATCATTGATTACTCCCCTCCTTTTTGTTGTTTTCATAGTCTCTCGGAAATTTTATACATCAACCTAAAATAATCCTAGGTTATTTCCACATGTGAAACGTGATAGTAAAGAATGGCGTAAGCACTATGCACTACGTACCGGTGCTAAACGCTGTATCAAACGCCAAAAAATTGATTACAAGCTGGAAGGATCAAATGGACAAAGTTCCCGTAATTGGAACATTCGTACATATATCATCGCCATGTGCCAACACGCAGACGCTTAGGTAAAAAAAGCTAGAAAAAATCAATTTAAGGAGATGCATATAAAAGCAAAATTGATTTTATCTCTTTAATTTATGGAAACTCAAAATTTTTAAGAATTTTAAAATCCGCAGTTGCATGTTTATTTGACTTGGACTTTTTTTCTTTGTGTTATAAAGACTATCTGAACTACTGCTAACCTTCAAAAGTCCCGAAATTACTCAGTTAATTTCCGAGTCCCTATGTTGTTCTTATTTTAATCCTCAGAATTTTCTTAATTTTATTTATAAATGGACGCCCATACATTTAAGTAAGCCCTTTCATTTATACTTTATTTAAAATACCTTATGGATAAAGTTAACTTACATCTTTACTCAAGTCTTAAAGGTGAAAATCACTTTTTCATTAACAGTACAATTTCACCCTCGGAGACAACTTCCTCTCGTTGATTGTAAACAAAAACACTTCGGGTCAATACTCCTTGGTCTCCTTTAGAAGTCTCTTTCATTGCTTTTACAATAAATTTTGCATGGATAGTGTCACCAGGTATAACCCCATTTTTAAATTTCCAATTGATTTCCAATAAGCCCAGTGAGGAATCATTCACGTCTCCCATCATTGCTTGCAACCCTGTCACTACAGAAACAGATAACAGACCATGTGCAACTCTTGTTTTATAGGGTGTTGTTTTAGCAAACTCCTCATCAATATGCAAAGCGTTAAAGTCGCCGGACAACCCTGTAAATTGTACGACATCTGTCTCTGTAATCGTACGACAGGGTGATAGCATTTCCATTCCTATTGAAAAATCATCAAAATACATTGTCATAAGATTCACCCTCGTATATATATTAGCGCCCTGTCCAAATCGGTTCTCTCTTTTCTTTATAGGCATTCATTCCCTCGTTATAATCTTCCGTTCTACTTAACACAACTACCTGGTCCCTTAAATACGTTAGGGAACTCTCATAATCCATGCTTTGAATCATGTTCAGGGACTCCCTGCCTTGATTTAAAGCAACAGGGTTTTTTTTACTTAACTTTTCTGCCATATCGTATACTTTTCCTTCAAATTCATCGGAGGAATATACTTCATTAACTAGTCCCATTTCCTTTGCCTTTCCAGCGTTTATACGGTCTCCACTGTACATCAATTCAAATGTTCTCTTGGAACCTATGGTGCGTACTAAGGATGAACTAATCATCATACCCCATAATCCAACATTGATTTCTGGTGCACCAAACTGGGCCGTTTCAGTTGCATATGCCAAATCACAAGATACCGCAAGCCCTAGCCCTCCAGCTAATGCATATCCATTAATCGCACCAATGATGGGCTTTTTAAATTTGTGCAAGGCTAATAAACAATCTCTATATTTTGTAACATGTGCTTTAAATTCTATTACACTATTATTATCACTCATTCCTCCAAGATCAGCACCGGAACAGAAGGATTTTTCGCTTGCTCCCTTTAGTACTGCTACAACTACATCTGGATCCTCGGATAATTCCTCACACGCTTGGATAAACCTCTCCATCATTCCATTTGACAGGGCATTATGAACCTTAGGCCGATTTAATAGTATTGTAGCTACTCCATTTTGTTTTTCTATGACAATATCATCGTCTGCCATAAAGAAACCACCTTTCCTGGTTATTAGATATATCGCTTGTTTCACCTTGTGGACAGTATCGCAAAGATGAATCAAGTGTGTGCTTACATTTTGGTTAAGTTAAATATTCATTAATAAAATTTGTCGTTGTATTGCCTTTTTTAAATTCGTCATGCGTAAGAATATCAAGCAATGCTGGGATATTCGTTTTAATACCTTCAACTACATATTCTTCTAAAGCTAAGACTATATTTCTAATAGCCTCGTCGCGATCATTTCCCTTAACAATCAATTTACCAATCATAGGGTCATAAAAAGGGGTTACAGACAATCTTTCTTCTACTGCTAATTCATGGCGAATATAATCCTTAGTTGGGACACTTAGTTTTGTTATTTTTCCTGGTGATGGGAAAAACGTTTTTGGGTCTTCTGCATAAATTCTTGCCTCGATTGCATGCCCACTTAATTCAATGTCTTTTTGCTCTAATGTAAGTATATCCCCAGAAGCAATTTTAATTTGTTTTTCTACGATATCAACCCCGGTTATTTCCTCTGTAATAGGATGTTCCACCTGTAGTCTTGTATTCATCTCTAGGAAATAATAGTTTTTGTCTTCGTCCATTACAAATTCAACTGTCCCCGCATTTTTATAACCAATAGCCCTAGCGGCCTGAACTGCATCTTCACCCATTCTCCTTCTTAATTCTTCATCTATAAATGGGGAAGGTGCTTCTTCAATCACCTTTTGATGGCGTCTTTGGATGGAGCATTCCCTTTCACCCAAATAGATTGTATTGCCATCTTGATCAGCCAAAATTTGAATCTCAATATGCCTTGGATTGTGAACTAACTTTTCTATAAACATTGCTCCATCACTGAAAAAATCAGTTGCTCGCTTTTGGTTTCCATTAAATACTTTTCTTAGCTCCTCCAAATCATGCACTATTTGCATCCCTATGCCTCCACCTCCGGCAGAAGCTTTCAGCATTAGTGGGTATCCCGTTTGCTCTGCAATTTTCTTTGCTTCCTCTAGCTTAAACAAAGGTGTACTATTACCGGGAACAATTGGAACCCCCACTTTCTCCATTGTTTTTCTAGCCTCTATTTTGCTCCCCATTTTTTCTATCACTTCCGGGGACGGCCCAATAAAGGTTATTCCGTTTCGCTCGGTATCCTTAGCAAAATCAGCATTTTCTGACAATAACCCATACCCAGGGTGAATTGCTTCTGCACTATTTCCCTTAGCAATCTCAATAATTTTATCAGCATTTAAGTAGCTCTCATTTACGCGTGGACCTCCAACCAAGTATGCCTCATCCGCCATTGACACATGAGGAGCATTTTCATCAGCCTCCGAATATACTGCTACTGTCTTAATTCCCATCAAACGGCATGAACGTATAATTCGTGCTGCAATTTCTCCTCTGTTAGCAACCAATATCTTTTTAAACACATTAATCCCCTCTCTATATTACTGTATTTAAAATCACTTTAATTTTAGGATGACATCCCCCTCGTTCACGAAATCCCCTTCATTTACGATAATTTCATCTACTATACCATCTACCTCTACAGAAATAGGTATTTCCATTTTCATGGATTCTAAAATAACAACATCTTCCCCCGTTTTGACCTCATCATTGTTATTCACAACAACTTTCCACACGTTTCCTGTCATATTAGAAGTTACATTCATTACTATCACCTCATAAAAGTATTTTTCAAAAGTGAGACTCCACTCTATCAAGCTGATTAATAAATCTTTCTTTTAACTTTCGTTTTAACACCTTTCCTACAGGTGTCATGGGAAGTTCGTTTTTATTAACAATTTTTATATATTTCGGAACTTTATATCTAGCTAATTTCTCAGTAGCATATTCGAATATATCTTTCTCATTAATTGAGGATCCTGGTTCAAGCACAATCCAAGCCAATCCTACTTCACCCATTATGGAATCGGGTACACCCGTTACAAAGGCTTGATTAATCGACTTATGACTTGTTAATACATCCTCAATTTCCTTTGGAGCTACATTTTCTCCGCCCATTCGATATAATTCCTTAATTCTGCCTGTTAAGGAAATATAACCATTCGCATCGATTAATGCTAAATCTCCTGTTTTCAACCAACCATCTTGATCAATTGCATCATCTGTTTCTTTTTTCTTATTGTAATACCCTTTAGTAACTAGAGGTCCTTTACAAACTAGTTCACCTTCTTTACCGAAGGATAAATCTTCCCCAGTTTCAATGTCTTTAACTTTAAATGCAGCATTTTTCCCATCTAATTCTTCCTTTCCTAGATGGCCTCCTGGGATAATTCGACCAACATATTTGGATAAATAGGAGAGCGGATCATCTGGGTCAGTTTGTAACACGCCTGCAGCACACTCTGTCATCCCATACCCTGTGTTCAATTCTTTGATTTTTAAATGATCCTTAATATCTTTCCACATATGCTGCGATACCTCTGCACCTGCACAATACATAGATTGCAAAGACGATAAATCATACTGTTCCCGCTGTTGTGCATCCACTAATTTTAATCCAATTGTTGGAACACATAGAACGTCTGTCGCCTTGTGCTTCTCTATCAGTTCCAGTGCCTCTTTTTCATGGAAATTGATTTGAAGAATTAAGCCTCCTCCGACCATACTGACAGAAATAATTCCCTCAATGTAACCGAAACAATGATAGAATGGAATAGGAACAAAAATCCTCCTTCCTTCTTGGTAACCTCGATTAATACAGCTACCATATGCACTACGCCAAATCATATCATGTGTAACAAGGACTCCTTTTGGCATAGAAGTTGTACCTGATGTGTACATAATGTCGGTCACATCTGATATATCGGCTTTTGGTATTTGATGGACAGCTGTTTCTGCTTGCTCTCTATCCACAGAATTAATCAGATCATAAAAATCAGTAGTTCCAGGATACTTATTCCCCTGCGGAGAAAATACAATAATCCCTTTTAAATTTGGAAATTGTCTTGAACGGTCTCCATCAAAAATTTCTGGACATAATTCTCTAATTACAGAAATGTAATTAGTATCATTCCACTCATCCACTGTAATAATAAATGAGGAATCAGACTGTTTGATTAAATAAGAGAACTCTTCACTTTTTAGCCGATAATTCAACGGAACCGTAATGCCTCCCGCAGCTGATACTCCGAATTTCGAAAAAATAAACTCCGGATAATTTGGAAAATTTAATGCTACATGATCTTTTTGTTTAAAACCAAGCCTCATTAAACCAGTTGCAAATTTTTTACTCAAATCTTCCGTGTTTGCATAAGACCATTTCTGATTTCCGAAAACTATATAATCATTTTCCTTATATTGTTCAGCCAGCCGAAAGAAAAGTTCATGAACAGGTTCTGGATTCCAATCTTTAGTTTTTAATTCAAATGTTTTTCTACGTTCCTCAAGCGAAAACACTATATAACCCCCCCCTCCAATTATAATGAAAACCCTAACCTCTTCTTATAACTGTTTTCCTATTGACCCCCTCTTCAAAGTTGGCTCGGTTTTCAGAATAAAGGTCAAATCGGTTAATTAAATCATTTCTTAACCTGTCACCAGGTACTACATCATCGATAAATAATTGAGATGCCGGACTCCATACATTTATATCTTTATTATATTTTTCACGTTGTTTAACAATATATTTTTGCCTTTCTTCCTGGTCTTCAATCGATTGGATTTTATTAAAATACATTGCATTTACAGCTGCCTCTGGTCCCATAACTGCCGGTTGTGCTTGTGGCAGAGCTATACACGCATCCGGTTGCATGGATGCACCAGACATCACAACATAACCTGCTCCATAGGCCTTTCTTACAATAACTGAAATGCGAGGAACAGTTGCGTTTGCTACGGTCGATAGCATTCTTGCACCTCGACGAATAATTGCTTCTTTCTCTACCTTATTACCAACCATAAACCCAGGTAAATCAACTAAAAATAAAAGTGGAACATTATAAGCATCACATAGAGAAACGAAATGTGCCGCCTTTTCTGCAGACTCTGGGAATAGTACTCCCCCTTTCACTCTAGACTGATTTGCTACAATACCTATAGTTCTTCCACCTATTCTTGAAAATCCAGTAATCATTTCTTTTGCGTACAGTTTTTTAAACTCAAAAAAAGAATCTGCGTCTATTATTCGGTTAATGACCGCATACATATCTAGTGGTACACGTTGATTTGCTGGTACAAGTTCCGCAATTCCTTTCCCTGGTGATGGTTCCAGTGAGTTCGCTAGTGGCACTGTTTCTTTCCAATTTTGCGGCAAATACTCTAGGAAACTTTTTGCAGCACCTAGTGCTTCTTCTTCTGTCTCTGCTAGCATGTCTCCTAATCCACTAATTTCGTTATGCATACGTGCACCGCCCATTTCCTCCATCGACACCTTTTCTCCTGTAGCCATCTCTGCCATTCTAGGAGAACCAAGATATACACTAGCATTTTCGTCCACCATAACAACGAAATCACACAAGGCTGGGAGATAAGCACTTCCAGCTGGTGATGCTCCAAAAACAAGTGAAATCTGCGGAACAGTTCCTGAAATTCGTGCAGTGTTATAAAAAATTTTTCCAGCGTGACGACGATCAATAAAGGTATCAAATTGTTCGTTTAACCGTGCTCCTGCAGAGTCTATCATGTAAATTAATGGAATTTTTCGCTTCTCTGCCAATTCTTGCATTCGCATAATTTTTTCTATTGTTCTAACTCCCCAAGTCCCTGCCTTTACGGTTAAATCATTCGCAATAATAGCTACCTTGCGTCCATTTATTTTAGCGACAAGGGTGACAACTGCATCAGCGGGTAAAAACTGCTCATCATTCTCCCGTGCAAACACACCATCCTCAATCTCAATGCTATTTTCATCAATTAAATATTTAATCCGATCACGAACAAACATTTTATTCTGTGCTTTTAATTTGTCATAATAAGGACGATTCGATTTAGTTTTTATTTTGTCTAGTTTCTCATATACCTGTCGATCCAATTCGTTCTTCTCATTAAATACATCCTGATTCATAACCCACCACTTCCTTACGTATTTAATACTTTTAATAATAGTTTAAATTCATTACCGGATAATGCCATCAAATCTTCGACAAATTATTTTCTTGCTGATCGATAAGAATTCAAGGTCCCTCCCTTAGCAACTTTGCTAGGAAGTTGGCGTCCCAATATATTTTCAATTTCCTCCGTTACTTTCAACAATCTTTCAAGGTCAATACCAGTTGAAATATTAAGCTCATCACACATATGTACTAAATCCTCTGTAGCGATATTCCCCGCGGCTTTACCTGCCCCACTAAACGGACAACCACCAAGTCCACCGACAGAAGTATCATAATGCGTAACACCCATTTTCAAACCTACATAAGCATTAGCCATTCCCATTCCTCTGGTATCATGTAAATGCAAAATTATGTCCTTATTTGGCCATCTATTTTGCACCATCCCCACGAGACGCTCAGTAGAAATTGGATTTGCCCATCCAACAGTGTCCCCTAGTAGAATTCGTTTAGGATGCTTTCCATGGGATTCTGCCTTCTCCATTGTCCTAGCAATTAACCTCATTACCTTATCAGGATTTGTGTCACCCTCATAAATACATCCAAATGCTGTCATAACTGCAACAGTGTCAACTGGGAGGTTATATTTGTTTAGTATAATGATACGCTCTTCCATTTTCTCAAATGTTTCTTTAATTGATAGGTTGGTATTTTTTTTGGAAAATGTTTCACTCGCAGTAACACTTAACACACCTTCAAGATCAAACTTCTCTGTCTCCCGTGCTCTTTCAATCCCCTTGGCATTCAGATATACAGCCTGGTAATCTGTTTTAGAATTCCTCTTAAAACCTTTTGCGACAAGTTCAGCATCCGCCATTTTCGGTACCCATTTCGGACTAACAAAGGAAGTTACCTCAATCACAGGAAAATTACATTCAGAAAGCATATTTATAATTCGAATCTTTTCCTCTGTAGATACTGGTGCCTCTTCAATTTGCATCCCTTCTCTTGGTCCTACTTCACGTACAATCACATTTTTTGGAATTGCCATATTAGTCCTCCTTCAAAATTACTTGTTGTCTTTTCCAAAGAGTAGTGTTAACTAGATTGCTCAAATTCAATAAATACTTGTCGTGATATTTAATGACTCTTTCTCGATTTTACTTTACAGCATTATTATTTAATCTAGATTTACTACAATGTTTCTTGGATTTCGTGCAGTTAAAAATTCAATTGGTTCAGTTTTACTTGGATTTTGTTCAATATGCGGTAAAATTGCTGGAACCCTTAGGAAGTCACCAGGATGATACTCAACATATTCACCATACTCCTCACCATGCAAAAGTCTGGTAACTCCACTAATGATAAATCCAGATGTTTCAGCCTCTCCATGATGATGAGCACCGGAATCCATCGCAGTTTCACCAGTTACTCTTCCAATCCACAAATTAGATGCTTGAACTGCAGTTTTTCTTGGCATATTCGCAGTCTGTTTTGTTGAATCACTTAAATCAGTTGTCTTTACAACTGAAATCTCTCCATCATCGGTCGTTCCTTGGTTTTCAACTGTTTCATTTTGATCTACATAAGTGATTTGATAAGTTGGGGCCATTGTTGTAATAATATGCAGTTGCTTTGAATTACTATTTTGAAACATATACGGCTGATAAGGTGTAACATGGATGAAATCGCCTTCATCTAGCTGCACAAACTTCTTATATCCTTTACCATAAAAAAAAGTAGCATTCCCACTTAATACATAATGAACGACATTAGAGTGTCCATGATGTTGGTAGAGAGATTTAGCTTGCGGCTCTGCCAATAATGCACCCATCCAAATTTTTTCTCCTGACACACCTTCCTTCCACATAATTCCCTCTTGTTTAGCATCTACAGTCTTCAGTGCATTATTTTCTGTTTTGCTTAATTTACTATTATCCATTCCGCTCATAAATTTACACTCCCATTCACTTTTAGTTATAATTTAATATAACAGTTTGCTTTCTTTCTCTTTCAGGACATTTCCATCAATGATGGTATTTTCAATAATGCCTATTCCATTAATTTCAACCTTTACAACATCTCCACTTTTTAATAGTAGTGGTGGATTACGTTTAGCACCAATGCCAGGCGGAGTACCTGTCAAAATGATATCACCGGGCAAAAGTGTCATGGCACGAGATAATTCCGATATAATTTTTTTAACGGAAAACATCATTAAATTTGTGTTACTAGACTGAACCTTATTCCCATTAACCTCACAGCTTATATCGATATTTTGAATATCATCTATTTCGTCTTTCGTAACTATGCAAGGACCTGTTGGACAGGACTTATCAATACTTTTCCCCATAAACCACTGGCCACCATGAATGTGTTGGACATCTCTAGCCGATAAATCATTTGCACACATATATCCAAATATATAGTCAGGTGCTTCTTCTTCAGTTATTTGTTTAGCTTGCTTCCCTATAACAACAGCTAATTCTGCTTCATAATCAAAATTATTTGTATAGTTTTGCGGTAGCGGGATTTTTTCAAAAGGTCCAGCTATTGTGCCAGTAGATTTTGTGAATATAGTTGGTTTTAATGGCAATTCAATGTCTTTCCGCTCTCTCTCATGGAAGTGTTCTAAATAGTTCCAGCCTACACATAGAATATTGCGTTTTAATTTGGGAATTGGAGCGACTAATTGATCTTTGTTATATTCTTTATGATCACTCTTAGAATGAAGAATTTTATTAACTATTTCAACTCCTTCATTCCCGGCTTCTACAATTGATAATACATCTTTAAATTCATCACTAATATCAACTACATTGTCATCCTTAATCACCCCGGGCCTTACGCATTTCCCATCATAATAAGATATAAATTTCACACTATCACTCCCTTTGTAATATGTTATGTATTGTGAGGTTTCTAATTTTAATATTACAATTTACGCCTATATCATAAGGTTCTTTTTTCTAAAAGCCGTTTTATTTAATTCTGGGTAATCCAAGACGTTTTTTTATTATCCACAAATCATTTTATCGAATTAAATAATTGAATCTTCCACCGCCTAAATCACCTGACTCTTATAAATATTCTTAAAATTCTTATTAAATTAATTGTAACAGCCCCTATCAATAATGTATAATACATATAAATTATTAATTAATAACCATAGGTTATATATGAGAGGGTGTTTAAATTGGATATTTTAAAATTAGAGTATTTCCAAAAAGTTGCACATTTAGGAAACATGACACAGGCTGCCAGTAAATTAAATATTTCCCAACCAGCATTGAGTAAATCAATAAACCAATTAGAAGATAGTTTATCAATTAAGTTGTTTAGTAGAAATGGACGAAAAATTGAACTAAACCAATTTGGAAAGGTTTTACTTGAATATATTGATAATGCGTTCTTAGAAATAAAAGAAGGGGAAAAAGTTATCAAAGAATTAGCAGGATTAAAAATGGGGAATATTACAGTCGCAGCTACATTCCCACATTTTTTCCCATCTTTGTTGGTTGAATACTTAAAGTATTATCCAGATGTAAGGATTAAACAAGTCCAGGCTTCTTCTATCAAGATGAGTCAATTAATTAAAAACAATGAAATAGACTTTGGTATCTCTACCACTCCAATAATTGATCAAGATATTGAGTGGATTCCTTTATTGGATGAGAAAATTTTCCTGACAGTCCCAGATAATCATCGTTTAACTAGTCATAGGAGTGTTTCATTAAGAGAATTAGAAAAAGAAAATTTTGTGGGATTAGTATCCGGATATGGATTTCGAGATATTACTGATAGCTTTTGCAAACGTGCTGGATTGAAGCCAAACTTTGTTCTTGAGCTTGAGGATTCTGGGGCAATATTCAAGTTGGTTAGAATGGGATATGGCATTGCATTTGCACCTGAGACCTCTTTTTTATCCAACCCACCTGGGGTAAAACCTATTTCGATTGAATTCCCCGACTGTAAAAGAACAATTGGTATTTCATTTAAAACCAACCATTATTTGTCTGAAGCAGCAAATAATTTCCGACAATATATCATCAACTACTTTAACGATATTCAAAAAGTTTAAAAACAAATTGTGAAATTATAAATTATTGCTAAATCAGTTATTGCTTGAATATGTTGCCCAATCATTAAACTAATATGACTAATCACATGCTGCATCTCATGAAAAAGGCGAGCATTCGATTAATTATAGCGAAAATGTTTCGTTCTTCCTCTATTACTCAAAAGATTGTGGATTGTGAACATATTTTACAAAGAGACTTTTCCACATGAGCCTAAATGAAATGAATTATCGATAGCACTTGTTTTTATACACTACAACATAATTGGTGCTTCTTAGCATCTGTCATGGATTTAGATACCAATATAAATTGTTGACTTCCTTTTAACCGGATAATGCAGCAGGATGAATCTTCAAAACAATACAAAACGCTTTCCATACTCACCAAACAACCAAGACTTAATCATTCATTTAGATTTTGAAAGAGATTATACGAGTGGCACATTTGATATGACACAATTCTTTAGTTATAAAGAAAGTCCATATGATAATGCTTGTACAGTATTAGATATTATATTAATATTGCTGCATATTTTTAATTCTTGTATTAACGATGTATTAATTCGATCAACTGTTAATTTAAACGCATTGTACACTAAAATAACAATGCCACAATGGTCTTGATTGTTTACTTGATTAGTAGCAAACATTACTTAATTAAACTTCTTTAGATATATACATTAACTCGTTCGAAGGCTATACGTTTATTATAGATAACCTACTAAGCTTGAATCCGCAATCAGGCAGTAAAAATATATTTTTCTGAGATTTTTTGGTGTTTTTATTTTCTCCTATTTATGGCCACTCTTTTTATTACGCTTCCATTAAAAAACGGGGCTTTCCCTAAAGGAAAACCCCGTCATTTCAATCATTATATTTGATTTTGGCTGAGCAGCTTACATCATGCCCGGC
>Ga0079226_10000562_pt1 | contig 26381 bp, 23 predicted proteins | sample Poulit2014_FD_76345 | JGI IMG/M metagenome (GOLD analysis project Ga0079226, IMG submission 76345) | Agricultural soil microbial communities from Georgia to study Nitrogen management - Poultry litter 2014 | ecosystem: Environmental > Terrestrial > Soil > Agricultural land | place: USA: Georgia...
GAGTATTACACCAGTTTTGTGGTGTTGCAGTACCTCACATTAAGAGCCATTTTTAGTGTGCTTACCGCCTTAATTATTGGGTTTATGGTGGGGCCTTATATGATTCGTAAGCTGCGCGAATATCAGGTGGGACAAGCCATTCGTGATGATGGGCCGCAAAGCCATTTAAGCAAGGCAGGTACACCCACTATGGGTGGGGCCTTGATGCTGATCTCTATTGTTTTTTCTACTCTGCTATGGGCGGATTTAGCTAATCGATTTGTATGGGTCACCCTTGGCGTTTTGGTGCTTTTTGGTGCTGTAGGCTGGGTGGACGATTGGCGTAAGGTGGTGGAAAAAGACCCACGCGGTTTGCCCGCGCGCTGGAAGTATTTTTGGCAGTCTGGTGGTGCGTTAGTGGCAGCTCTGATTTTATTTTTTAGCGCGCAAAGCCCCGCAGAAACTGAACTGATAGTGCCTTTCTTTAAGAACGTAGCTATTAACCTCGGCGTTTTTTATGTGGTGTTAACTTATTTCGTTATCACAGGCTCTAGCAACGCGGTGAACCTAACGGATGGCCTAGATGGCTTAGCTATTATGCCAACTGTGCTAGTGGCAGGTGCTTTAGGTGTTTTTGCCTATGTGAGTGGCCACGTTCAGTTTGCTGAGTATTTGCACATCCCTTATGTGGCAGGCAGCGGCGAACTGGTGGTAATAGCAGCAGCTATCTGCGGCGCAGGGCTTGGATTTTTGTGGTTTAACGCTTATCCCGCACAGGTGTTTATGGGGGATGTGGGCTCCCTGTCGCTAGGCGCTGTGCTAGGCGTTATGGCCGTCATTGTTCGTCAAGAGATTGTACTTTTTATTATGGGTGGTGTGTTTGTCATGGAAACCCTCTCTGTGATTATTCAGGTGGGGTCTTTTAAGTTACGTGGCAAACGCGTGTTTCGTATGGCACCCATTCATCACCATTTTGAGTTAAAGGGCTGGCCAGAGCCCAAAATTATTGTGCGCTTTTGGGTGATCACAGTGATTTTAGTATTGGTGGGTTTAGCTACCCTAAAAATTCGCTAGGCAAACGGTGTAGACAAATGAGCGGTGTGTTCGATTTAGTGATAGGTCTCGGGATTACAGGTGAAAGCTGTGTGCGTTATTTGCGCGAACAGCAGAGTGTGCCTGTGCGTGTGCTCGATACCCGCTCTAATCCGCCAGGTCTTGCGAATTTAAAAACTGCAGCCCCCGAAGTGCCTGTGCACGTGGGGGGGTGGCAAAACAATTGGCTAAAGCAAGCGCGCCGTTTAATTGTTAGCCCTGGTGTGGCATTGGCTAATCCTGAAATCGCGCAACAAATAGCGGCGGGTAAAGATGTTATCGGCGATGTAGAGCTGTTTGCACGTGCCGTTACCGCGCCCGTTGCAGCTATTACTGGCTCCAATGCCAAAAGCACCGTCACCGCGTTATTGGGTGAGATGGCACGTGCTGCAGGCAGAACTGCAGAAGTGGGGGGTAATTTTGGTGTGCCGGCTCTTGAGTTGTTGCAGCAGCGCGCTGATTTGTATGTGCTTGAGTTATCAAGTTTCCAGTTAGAAACCACTTATAGCTTAGGGGCGCAAGTGGCAGCTTTTTTAAATGTGTCCCAAGATCATTTGGATCGCTATCGCTCCCTCGCAGATTATATTGCTGCCAAACAACGTATTTTTGATGGCTGTGAAGTGGCGGTGTGGAATCGTGATGATGAAGCCACACGCCCTCATGGTGCAGTGAATACACAGATTACTTTTGGCACCCACATTAAGGCTGATTACCGCTGGGATCAGCGCAGTGCCTGCTTGTATCGCCGTGAGCAAAAACTACTATGCGCGGATAACTTATCCATAAAAGGCCACCACAACGTATTGAACGTATTGGCTGCTTTGGCCATGGCCGAAGCACTTGATCTGCCCCTCTTTACATCATTGCAAGCTGCGGTGGCGTTTCGCGGTTTGGAGCATCGTTGTCAGCTTATTACAGAGCACAGGGACATACTTTGGATTAATGATTCTAAGGGAACCAATGTGGGGGCGACTCTGGCGGCCTTGGAAGGTATCGGTTCCGCGATTGAGGGCAAGATAGTGCTCATCGCAGGTGGGCAAGGCAAGGGACAAGACTTTAGCCACTTAGTGGAGCCAATAGCAAAATACGTTAGCCATACCTTGCTGTTAGGTGAAGACAAATACAAAATCGCGGAGCTTTTGCCTGATAACAGTTACACCCTCGTCGATAGTCTTGAAGAAGCGGTGCAGCAAGCGCATGCATTAGCACAAGCTGGTGATGCAGTGCTGTTATCTCCTGCAAGTGCGAGCTTGGATATGTTTTCCAGTTATCAAGAGCGTGGCAACCGCTTCGTAAAAGCCGTACAGGAGGTGCTGCCATGATCGCTAATTGGTGGGCAAGCCTGCGTGAGCAAGAGTTTGACACATTGATGCTGGCAGCTGTGTTGGCGTTGTCGTTGCTTGGTTTAGTTATGGTGATGTCTGCTTCGTTGCAAATTGCAGAAAGTGATCATGGCAACGCCTTTTTCTTCTTTCAGCGCCACGCTGTTTTTTGGGTTCTCGCAGTGTTGCTGGGCTTTGTGGTTTACGCCTTCTTTCCTTTAGGTTGGTTTGAGAACCTTGGATTCTTGGCATTCCTTGGCGCCGTTGTTGCCTTACTGCTGGTATTTATTCCAGGGCTTGGTTATTCGGTAAATGGTTCCTTGCGTTGGGTGAATCTTGGCGGTTTGCGAGTGCAGCCCTCCGAATTGGCTAAATTCTTATTTATTATTTATTTGGCAGGTTTTATTACACGTCGCCATGAATTGTTAATGAAGTCGTGGAAGAGCTTTGCTGCTCCTCTGTCGCTGTTAGCTATACTGGCTGTGCTGCTGCTTGGGCAACCAGATTTTGGCACCTTGGTGGTGGTTGGTACTACCACACTAGGGATGCTGTTTTTAGCTGGCGTGCCTTTGGTGCGCTTTATTACGCTGGTGCTGGTGTTGGCGTTTGTCGCAGGGGTAGTGGCTGTGGCAGAGCCTTATCGAGTTATGCGCCTTATGTCCTTTATGGATCCATGGGCGGATCAATTTAATAGTGGCTATCAGTTAACACAAAGCCTCATCGCTTTTGGTAGCGGTCACTGGCTCGGTGTTGGGTTGGGTAATAGCGTACAAAAATTATTTTTCCTACCCGAAGCTCATACGGATTTTATTGCTGCTGTTATAGCAGAAGAGCTTGGATTGGTGGGAAATCTTGGATTGATGGCGTTGGTCGCTACTGTGGTAGCCCGTATGTTTTTGATTGGTCACCGCTTAGCCGCTGCGGGTTGGTGGTACCAAGCTTTGTGTGTGCAAGGGTTTGCTATGGTATTTAGCACCCAAGCATTAATTAATCTTGGTGTAAGTATGGGGGCTTTGCCTACTAAAGGGTTGACGCTGCCTTTTGTGAGCTATGGCGGCAGTAGTCTATTGATTTGTGCCGTGATGGTGGCGCTAGCTTTGCGTGCAGATGCAGATTTAAAAGCAGCTCAGCAACAAGGAGGTGCTCAATGAAAACCATCGTCATTATGGCAGGTGGCACCGGCGGGCATGTGTTCCCAGCGCTAGCTGTGGCGAAAGAGTGGCAGGCTCGCGGTTACAATATTCATTGGTTAGGCGGTGAGCATGGCATAGAGCATCGTCTAGTACCGGCTGCGGGTTATCCATTAAAGGCGTTGACAGTCAAGGGACTACGTAGCGGGGGCGCCTTGCGTAAATTATTAGCCCCGTGGATGATTTTTTCCGCCATCCGCGAGGCGCGTACTTGGTTAAAGGATGTTAACCCTGTGTTGGTGATGGGGTTTGGCGGCTATGCTAGCGGCCCCGGCGGCTTGGCAGCTCGTTGGTGTCGAATTCCTCTCGTAATTCATGAACAAAACGCAATTCCAGGGTTAACAAACCGTGTGTTAAGCCGTTTTGCCACACTGACACTGGCTGCGTTTGCAGGTGCATTCCCTGCCAGTGCGCCAGTGGTGGGCAATCCAGTACGTGAAGAAATTTTAGCGCTAGCAGAGCCTGCTAAGCGCTATGCCGAACGTCAAGGTGCGTTACGCGTACTTGTTTTAGGCGGGAGTCAAGGCGCGTTAGCGCTAAATACTCAGCTTCCACAAGTCTTGGCAACGGTATTAAAGAATAAGGCTGTTATGATTCGCCACCAAGCTGGCCGTGATCGCCGTGAAGAAACTTTGACAGCTTACAAAGGTACTCAGCTTGAAGTGCAAGTGGATGAATTTATTGAGGATATGGCCTCAGCCTACGAGTGGGCTGATGTGGTGATTAGCCGCGCCGGCGCATTGACTATCAGCGAGTTAGCCGCTGCAGGCGTCGCGGCACTTTGTATACCCTTACCTACTGCTGCCGATGATCACCAAACTCATAACGCGCACTGGCTAGCGAGTGTTGGAGCGGCACGTGTGTTGCCGCAAGCAGACTTAAATCAAGCAGGATTAGAACAGCAGTTAATGGATATTTTAGAACGTAATACCTTGGCGCAAATGGCCGAGCATGGTCGCCAAGCGTTAGCGCAAAACAGCGCTAAACGCGTAGTAGATTTGAGTGAGGAGCTGCTTCATGGTTGATCAAACAACACCGTTGTGTCGTGAAGAGTTCACTCATGTGGTGCCAGCCATGCGCCGCATTAATGTCATTCATTTTGTGGGTATTGGTGGCGCAGGCATGTGCGGCATTGCCGAAGTGATGTGCAACCAAGAGTATACAGTGACAGGGTCTGATTTACGTGAAAGCCCAGTGGTGGAGCGATTGCGCGAATTAGGAGTGAGTGTTGCTATTGGCCACGCGGCAGAAAATGTGGAGAAAGCCGATGTGGTAGTGGTGTCTAGCGCAGTAAAACCAGATAACCCAGAGGTGGTAGCTGCACAAGAAAAGCGTATTCCAGTGGTGCCTAGGGCACAAATGTTGGCTGAATTAATGCGCTTTAGGCATGGCATTGCAGTGGCGGGTACCCACGGTAAAACCACTACAACGTCAATGATTGCCTCTGTGTTTGCTGAAGATGGTTTAGACCCTACTTTTGTGATTGGCGGCAAGCTCACCAGTGCTGGCACGAATGCGCGTTTAGGACAAAGCCGTTACTTGGTGGCAGAAGCCGATGAATCCGATGCTTCATTTTTGCACTTGCAGCCACTCACTGCCGTGGTCACCAACATTGGCGCGGATCATATGCATACTTATGGCGGTGATTTTGCCAGGTTAGAAAATACCTTTGTGGATTTCTTGCATAACTTGCCGTTTTACGGCGCTGCCGTCATGTGCACTGACGATGCTGTGGTAAAGAGTTTGTTGCCTCGTATTAATCGTCAAATTATTAGTTACGGCTTTAACGAAACAGCAGATATTCGTGGCGAAATTATTCAGCAAACAGGAATGCAATCACAATTTAAAGTGCATCGCGCACAAGCGCCTACACTCGACATTACCTTGCAGTTGCCTGGTGATCACAACGTGTTAAATGCTTTGGCGACTATTGCAGTGGCCATGGATGAAGGGGTGTCTGATGCGGCCATTGTTCGCGGTTTAGAACAGTTCCGCGGTGTGGGTCGCCGTTTTGAACGTTTGGGTGAGTATCCCCATGCCCAAGGCAGCGCCATGATGGTGGACGATTATGGCCATCACCCCCGTGAAGTGGAAGTCACCATAGATGCGCTACGTAAGGGCTGGCCAGATCGGCGCATCGTAATGTTATTTCAACCCCACCGTTATACCCGCACCAAGGATCTCTACGAGGATTTTGTGCGCGTACTCTCGCGAGTGGATGTGCTGCTGATGCTAGATGTGTTTAGCGCCGGAGAAGAGCCGATTCCTGGCGCCGATGCGCGCGCGCTTTGTCGCAGTATTCGCCAACGCGGACAAGTGGAACCCGTGCACGTGGAAAACTCAGAACATTTACCAGAAATTTTGGAGCGATTGTTGCAGAACAATGATGTGTTAGTAACTCAAGGCGCGGGCAATGTGGGAGCCATTGCAACACAGCTTGCACAACATCAAGGAGGCGAGGCATGAGCGAATCATTAGCGAGTTTACGTGCTTCGTTGGCCCATGTTGGCCGTGTAGCTGTTTTGGCTGGTGGTAACTCCGCCGAGCGAAATGTGTCGTTGCGTAGTGGTAAAGCTGTACATCAAGCCTTGCGCAACATGGGCGTGTTGGCGGAGATTATTGACCCAGCAGAAGTATCCCTCAATACATTAAGTGGGTTTCAAAAAGTTTTTATTGCACTCCATGGGCGCGGCGGTGAAGACGGTGTGATCCAAGGCGTACTGGAGTTTTTGCAAATACCTTACACCGGTAGTGGTGTGATGGCTTCGGCCATTGGTATGGACAAAATTCGCACTAAAATGCTGTGGCAAACAGCGGGTTTGCCAACACCTGCGTTTTATATGTCTAGTGATGAACCACGGGACTTGGGCTTTCCCTTAATGGTTAAGCCAGCGTTAGAGGGTTCTTCCATTGGCATGTATAAAGTCACCGCAGAGGCTGAGTTGATCGAAGCCATCCGCAAAGCCCATCAATATGATGACAATGTATTGGTGGAACAGTGGGTGGATGGTCCTGAGTATACAGTGGCGATTTTGAACGACAGAGCTTTGCCTGCGATCCGCTTAGAAACACCTAATGAATTTTATGATTTTGATGCCAAATATCGTTCTGACTCAACACTCTATCACTGCCCAAGCGGGTTAAATGAAGAGGAAGAAGCAGAATTACAAGCATTAGCACTTAAAGCGTTTCGAGTGGTGGGTGCTAGTGGCTGGGGGCGTGTAGATGTTATGCGCGATGCCCAAGGGGATTTCCAGTTATTAGAAATTAACACAGTCCCCGGTATGACGGATCACTCATTGGTGCCCATGGCTGCCAAAGCCATTGGGTTGAGTTTTGAAGGGTTGGTGGCGGAGATTTTATTGTCTGCGCGCCGCGCCCCTCAAGAAGGCAGGAGACAAGGCCATGCGCCGCAACCGTAAACAGCCACCAAGAGGAGCTGTGCCGCTTAAAGCAAAGGCTCCCAAGATACCACTTAGGCAACGTTTGCCAAAGTTGGCGTGGCGTGAGTGGTGGCGTGCGTTAACGCACATTAGGCGACATCTAATGGTGCTAGCAGTCATGGTGTTGGCAATTTGGGGTTTGCTTTCAATGCCAAGTTGGTTGAACCATTTTCCCCTGGAAACAGTAGGTGTTGATGGAGTGAAAGACCAGCGTCGCCAAGGTGAGGTACAGGCCAGTATTTCGGATTTGGTAGTGGATAAAAATTACTTCAACCTGCCTTTAGCAGAGATGCATGAGCGTTTAGAGACGCTAGGTTGGGTAGCAAGCGTCAACGTAAGAAAGCACTGGCCCGACACCGTTAAGATTACGATTGCTGAGCGGCAGCCAGTGGCGGTATGGAATGATGAAAAACTGGTAAGCAGTGAGGGTAAAGCCTTCGAAGGTGTGGATAAGTTTGATTTACGCACCTTGCCACACTTTTATGGCCCCCAAGGGCGCTTAGATGAAGTGTTTGCGTATTACCAACAAATGAAAGCGGAGTTAGGTGTTGCGAGTTTGTCCATTCGCAAAATGGAAATGGACGCCCGACTTACCGCAAGATTAACGCTCAATGACGATATTCAGTTAGTGGTAGACCGTCATCAGTATGAGCATAAGCTGACGCGCTTTGTGGATTTATATATGCGTCAGTTGAGCAAGGAGCCGCAGCAACTCGAAAGCGCGGATCTACGTTATGCAGACGGCATGGCAATTAAGTGGAGCCAAGCCGAAAACAAGAGAGGAACATGAACATGGGCACTATGCAAGAGCGCATGATTGTTGGATTAGACATTGGCACCTCTAAGGTGGTGGCCATTGTTGGGCAGAGTAAAGCCGATGGCACCTTAGAAATTATTGGTATTGGTGCTCAGCCTTCCCACGGCATTAAGCGTGGCGTTGTGGTGGATATCGAAGCCACTGTGCGTTCTATCCAACGTGCGGTTCAAGAAGCCGAATTAATGGCTGGGTGCGAAATTCACTCTGTTTATGTAGGGATCGCAGGTAGCCATGTGAGCAGCACCAACAGCCACGGCATTGTGGGCATTCGTGATCGTGAAGTATTGCCCACCGATGTGGAACGAGTGATTGATGCCGCCCGTGCAGTGGCCATGCCAGCAGATCAAAAAGTACTGCACGTATTGCCGCAAGAATATGTAGTGGATAGCCAAGATGGCGTACGTGAGCCAGCTGGCATGAGTGGCGTGCGCTTAGAAGCCCGCGTTCATCTGGTGAATTGTGCTGTCAATGCAGCTCAAAATATTGAGAAGTGCGTACGGCGCTGCAACTTACAGGTAGAAGCGTTAATTCTTGAGCAATTGGCTTCTAGCTATTCGGTGCTCACAGAAGACGAGCGTGAGCTAGGCGTGTGTTTAGTGGATATTGGTGGCGGCACTACTGATATCGCTATTTTCACCGATGGCGCTATTCGCTACACCGCCAATATTGCAGTGGCAGGCGATCACGTTACTAATGATATCGCCATGGCGTTGCGCACCCCCAAGCAACACGCCGATGAAATCAAAACAAAATATGCGTGCGCGCTCACTTCCATGGTGGGCGAAGACGAAACCATTCAGGTGCCTTCTGTGGGAGAAAGACCACCTCGTACGCTGAGCCGCGAGGTGCTGGCACGCGTGGTGGAGCCGCGATATGAAGAAATCTATAGCCTCATTTTGGCTGAGATTAAGCGTAGTGGTTTCCACGATTTAATTCCGGGCGGCATAGTGCTAACAGGTGGTTCTTCTAAAATGGAAGGGGCTATCGAGTTGGCAGAAGAAGTATTTCATATGTCGGTGCGCCAAGGTGTTCCTCGTGGCGTGGCGGGGTTAACAGATGTAGTGAGCAATCCAATTTATGCCACTAGCGTGGGTTTGTTGCTTTATGCCCAGCGTATGGAGCAGGAAGATAACTTTAGCGTAGATGTTGAAGAAACTACGCCTTTGTTTGAGCGTGTAAGAAGTTGGTTTAAAAACACATTTTAAAACATCAGTGCTTTGCCGCAGTGGCGGTGAAGCCCACAGAGTTTCCAGTAGGGCCTAGCCTTGCTGGGGCAGGCAGTAACACAGGGAAAACGGGAGATAACAATGCAATTTACACTTGAAGAAAACATCGTAAATGGTGCGGTTTTAAAGGTGATTGGCGTCGGTGGTGGCGGTGGTAACGCTGTTGACCACATGGTGCGCTCAAATGTGGATGGCGTAGATTTTGTATGTGCCAATACAGATGCGCAGGCACTGCGTCATTCTTCAGCCTCAACCGTAATTCAATTAGGCAAAAACGGCCTAGGCGCGGGTGCTAACCCAGAGGTAGGTCGTGAGGCAGCGCTAGAAGAGCGAGGTCGTATTGCAGAGCTACTGCAAGGAGCGGACATGGTGTTTGTTACCGCCGGTATGGGTGGCGGAACAGGTACGGGCGCGGCGCCTGTGGTGGCAGAAATCGCTAAAGAGCTCGGTATTCTAACCGTTGCTGTTGTGACCAAGCCTTTCCCTTTCGAGGGCAAGCGTCGTATGAAAGCCGCCGAAGATGGTATTACTGCATTGCGCGAGCATGTGGATTCTTTGATTACGATTCCTAACGAGAAGTTGGAAGCCGTATTAGGCCACGAAGTTACCTTATTAGAGGCATTTGATGCGGCTAATAACGTGTTGCAAAACGCTGTGTGCGGCATTGCAGATATCATCATTAAGCCAGGTATGATCAACGTTGACTTCGCTGACGTTCGTACCGTTATGAGCGAAATGGGTCTTGCAATGATGGGAACCGGCTTGGCACGTGGTGAAAATCGTGCTGAGGAAGCTGCAAGAATGGCAATTTCAAGCCCCTTGCTTGAGGATGTGGATCTTGCTGGTGCGCGCGGTATCTTGATCAACATTACGGCTAATGAAAGCTTAAGCCTTGGTGAGTTTAACCGTGTGGGTGATGTAATTAACGAGCTCGTGGATGAAGATGCTCAAGTCATTGTGGGTACCTCTGTCAACCCCGACATGAGCGAAGACTTGTCGGTGACCGTGGTAGCAACAGGTATTGGTCAACGTGCAGCAGGTCCTGTGGCAGTACCAAGCCCACAAACACGTCGCAGTCCAGTTACCGCTGATGGGCGACCAGACTACGAGGTTCTTGCTACTCCTACCTACGCTAGAGATCGCAAAGGCCAGGCGGAGCAAGAAGTGCCACAGCGCAGAGCAGCCAGTGGTGATACGCACGAATACATTGATATTCCCACTTTTTTACGCCGCCAAGCGGATTAAAAAAAGCTAGCGGAACAAGCTCTGTGGACTGCCAAGTTTCGGCGCTTTATATGTTTTCTCTATGAGAACATTAAAGCGCCTTAGCTAGAGGCTATAGGTTCACTTTGCTAGGATAGCTGTGTCTATTAACTTGCGTTTTTGAAAGCATATAAAATGCAATGTAAAAAAGTGATGAGAAAATGATCAAGCAGCGTACGCTTAAAAACCCAGTTCGTGCTACAGGGGTGGGCTTGCATAGCGGAGAAAAAATTTATCTAGCTGTGCTTCCCGCACCTGTGGATACGGGCATAGTGTTTCGGCGCACTGACGTGTTGCCACTGGTGGATATTCCCGCCACAGCACAAAACGTAGGCGAAACAACGCTTTCTTCAACCCTTGTTAAAGATGGCGTGAAAGTTAGCACTGTGGAGCATTTAATGTCTGCGTTGGCAGGCTTGGGTATTGATAACGCCATTATTGAACTTGATGCAGCCGAAGTGCCTATTATGGATGGCAGTGCTGGGCCTTTTGTTTTTTTGCTGCAATCTGCTGGTTTGGTGGCGCAGGATGCTGCTAAAAAATATATTCGTATTAAGCGTGAAGTGAATGTCAGCGATGGCGATAAAACAGCCACCTTTTTACCTTTTGATGGGTTCAAAATTACGTTTAGTATTGATTTTGATCACCCCGTTTTTGAGCACCAAGCAAAGGAGGCCACCGTTGATTTTTCCTCCACATCGTTTGTGCACGAGGTAGCGCAGGCTAGAACCTTCGGCTTTATGCGTGATATTGAGTATTTACGTTCGCAAAATTTAGCCCTTGGTGGCAGTGTGGATAACGCCATCGTAGTGGATGATGAACGAATTATTAATGAAGGCGGCTTGCGCTTTGAGGATGAGTTTGTAAAGCACAAAATATTAGATGCTATTGGCGATTTATACTTGGTGGGCCATAGCTTGATTGGTGAGTTTATTGCCCATAAATCAGGCCATGCATTGAATAATCAGTTAGTGCGCAAACTCCTTGAGGAACGGGATGCTTGGGAGTTCGTTACCTTTGATGATGCAGAGCAGGCACCTATCTCTTACGTGCAAGCTGAATAATCGCTTCTAGTTTCCCTGTGTAACCCAAGCTTGTTAGTTATTAGCAAACTTGGGTTTTTTTATGGCTATCGAATCATACTTAGCGTGTTGATAGCGCTAACACTCAAGAGCCATTACTTGCTAAACGAAGTAGCGCTGCTTGTAGGCCAGGATGTTGGATAGTGGCAGCGGTGTCACGAAGCACTTGCGCGGAAGCAGAACAAAGCGTGGCTTGGGGTAGCTTGTTTGAACTGCCTTGTGGACCAATGTCGATACGCGCCACCTTGACATACCATTCGTTTAACCCAGCCTGTTTGGCCAGTCTCGGCGCATGAAAGCGTAAGATTTGCGCCACTGCGTTATTGGCTGCAACAAGCACAAGCACATGTTCATCTTGAAATGCTTGAGTGTGCGTTTTGAGAGCTGGGGGCAGGGCAAGGTGAATGGGTTTAGCAGAGCTTTGATGGTTGTTTTCTGCTTCGGTGGCTGCTTGAGCAAAATACTTAAGTGTGTTGTGGGTATTAACAATGTGATGAACTCTGCGCGGACCAATTGCCTTAGCCATAACATTTCTTTAGTATGTTGTGAATTTATGATTAAAATTTGTAAAAACCGGTGTTGGCGCTCAGTTAACACTCGTCCTTAAGCACTAGAGAGCACCCGGAAGTATGAGACTAATCATTGTAAATGCCAAGGGGTATCACACACGCACCCTTGAATTAAAAAAGACTTGGCTTGCTGCCATCGCTGTTTTGATGATCACTGTGCCTATTATGTTGGGTGCCAGTGGCTATTTATTGACGTCACTTTTTGGTAATGAGGTGGTGGATAGCAATATAGCAGCCAAGTGGGAGCAGCAGATCGCTGAACAAAAGCAACAGTTAGCATCTGTCAACGATCAAGCAGAAGTGCAGCTAAACGCACTGACTGCCCGCTTGGGCGCATTGCAAGCTCAGTTGCTACGTTTGGATGCGCTAGGTGAGCGTTTGCTAGAAGTCGCAGGCATTGATTCTGATGAATTCGATTTCAATTTGATCCCCGCTGTAGGTGGCCCGGAGCCCATAGAGTCAGAGTTGTCGGTGGCGTATCAGCCGCCTAGCTTTAGCGGTGCTTTGGAAGAGTTGGATCAGACGCTTTCCAATCGTGAGCAACAATTAAGAATTCTTGAGTCCTTGCTCGATAGCCGGCGCGCAGTGGCTGATACCTCTGTGGCAGGTCGTCCTATTAATAAAGGATGGTTGTCTTCACGCTTTGGCCAGCGTACGGATCCTTTTACCGGCCGTCTAACCATGCACCGTGGGGTGGATTTTGCTGCCAAAGAGGGCTCCGATGTATTGGCGACAGGTGCTGGGTTAGTTACATTTGCGGGTAATCGTTGGGGATATGGCAACTTAGTAGAAATCAATCATGGCAATGGCCTTACGACGCGCTATGCTCACTTAAAAGAGGTTGTTGCGCAAAAAGGCGATATCGTAAAGGCCAATGATGTGATTGGAATCGTTGGCTCCACAGGTCGCTCTACAGGCCCTCATGTGCACTACGAAGTTCTCAGAAATGGCCATCAAGTAAACCCAGCCGCTTATATCGCTAAAGCTCGTCAATAAATGTGTTATTGTACCCCCTCTTTAAGGTTGATAAGAGGGGGATAGTCCCCACTTCCTCCCTATTGCCTTACAGATAAAACAGTTAGAATATGGCTGTTTTTTTGTATTTATTTCATTATTCATAATAAGTAGCGGGTCTTTCATGCTTGCAAAAATTTTTGGTAGTAAAAATAAGCGCGAACTCAAGCGCATGCATAAAATTGTTAACGAAATCAATAAAATTGGTGAAGGCTTGGCTGAACTCTCAGATGAGGAGCTGCAAGCATATACCCCAAAGTTTCAACAGCAATTCCAAGAGGGGCGTAGCCTCGATGAGATTTTACCGGAAGCGTATGCCATAGCACGCGAGGCAAGCACCCGCGTTATGGGTATGCGCCATTTTGACGTTCAGCTTGTGGGCGGTATTGCTTTACACGAAGGGCGCATCGCTGAAATGCGTACAGGTGAGGGTAAAACACTAACAGCAACTTTGCCGGTTTACTTAAATGCCTTGTCAGGTAAGGGCGTTCATGTGGTTACCGTGAACGATTATCTGGCAGAGCGTGACGCTAATTGGATGCGTCCCTTGTATGAGTTTTTAGGGCTAACGGTGGGTATTATTAAATCCCAGCAGCCCACCGAAGAAAAGCGCGCTGCCTATGTGGCTGATATTACTTATGGCACCAATAATGAATATGGCTTCGATTATCTGCGTGATAATATGGCCTTCCGCCTAGAGGATAAGGTGCAGCGAGAGCTTAACTATGCCCTTGTTGACGAAGTGGATTCTATTCTTATTGATGAAGCACGGACTCCGCTTATTATCTCTGGCCCCGCTTCCGATAGCTCAGAGCTTTATATCGCCATTAACAAGCTGATTCCGCAGCTTAAAAAAGCAGAAATGGAAGAAGGTGATAAAGAACCTCGAACCGATGGCGATTACACCGTGGATGAAAAAAACCGCCAAGTGGAACTTACTGAGCAAGGGCATGAAAACATTGAGCGTTTGTTAACTCAAATTGGTTTGCTAAGCGAGGGTGATAGCCTCTATTCCGCACAAAGCTTAAATTTGCTGCATCACGTGCATGCGGCACTTAAGGCAAATATTTTATTTGAGCGCGATCGTGATTACATCGTCCAAGACGGCCAAGTGGTGATTGTGGATGAGCATACGGGGCGCACCATGCCAGGTCGCCGTTGGAGCGAAGGTATTCACCAAGCGGTGGAAGCAAAAGAAAACTTGCACATTCAGCAAGAAAACCAAACGCTTGCTTCTACCACCTTCCAAAACTACTTCCGGTTGTATAACAAGCTGGCGGGCATGACGGGTACCGCAGACACTGAAGCCCCAGAGTTTATGCAAATTTATGGCCTTGATGTGGTGGTAATTCCTACCCATAGGCCACTGGCTCGTGTGGACCATAATGATTTGGTTTACCTCAACACAGAAGATAAATACAAAGCCATTGTGGCCGCTATTAAAGCGGCTGTGGAAAAAGGCGCACCTGTGTTGGTGGGAACCGCAACGATTGCTAGTTCAGAGCATCTTTCCCAGCGCTTGCGGCAAGAAAAGATAGAGCACAAGGTACTGAATGCTAAATTTCATGAGCAAGAGGCACAAATTATTGCTCAAGCTGGTCGCCCAGGCGTGGTGACTATTGCCACGAATATGGCGGGTCGAGGTACAGATATTGTACTTGGTGGTAACCCAGAGGAAATGATAGCAGGGCTTGATACCCCCACCGAGGAGCAGGTAGAAGCCATTCGCGAACAGTGCGCTAAGGATCAAGTGTTTGTTAAGGAAGTGGGTGGCCTGCATATTATTGGTACCGAGCGTCATGAATCACGCCGTATTGATAACCAGCTTCGCGGGCGCGCAGGGCGCCAAGGTGACCCAGGGGATACGCGTTTCTTTTTGTCTATGGATGATGATTTGATGCGTATTTTTGCATCAGATCGTGTACGCAACATGATGCGCAATTTAGGCTTACGTGATGGCGAAGCCATTGAACACCGCTGGATCTCCCGCGCCATTGAAAATGCACAGCGCAAGGTAGAAGGCCGCAACTTTGATATTCGTAAGAATTTGCTTGAATACGATGACGTGGCCAATGAGCAACGTAGTATTATTTATAAGCAGCGTAATGCTATTTTAAATGCCGAAGATTTGAGCGATAGCGTAAAAGCCATTCGCCATGATGTGGTGCAAGAGCTTGTGCATGGATTTATGCCTCCTAGCACGGTGGAAGAGCAGTGGGATGTGCCTGGTCTTGAGAAAGCCATCAGCACAGATTTCCAATTAAAGCTTGATATTGAAGCAGCGCTTAAAAACGATATCAATCTTCATATCGAAGATGTATGCAATATGGTGCACGATGCTCTAGCGCAAGAATATGAGCATAAAGAGGCAGATGTTGAAGCCATGGGGGTTTCCCTACGCAAGGTAGAGCAGCACATGATGTTGCAAGTGCTTGATCGCCACTGGAAGGAGCATTTGGCTAATATGGATCACCTGCGCCAAGGTATCCACCTGCGTGGCTATGCTCAGCGCAACCCCAAGCAAGAATACAAGCTTGAAGGTTTTGAGTTGTTCCAAACCATGCTGAGTGAGATCGAGCATGAGTTTATTCGTGTGATGAGCACGCTAGAGCTGCGCAATGATGATGAAGAGCGCTTAGAGCAGCAACGCGCTGAAGAGGCACGTCGTCAAGCTGAGCGTATGCAGGCGCAAGTGGCTGCCATGGAAGGTGAAGAGGCGTCCGCTGATGTTGCTGCGCCTACATCTCAACAGCCCGTTGTGCGTGAAGGCCGAAAAATGGGTCGTAACGAGCCTTGCTGGTGCGAATCCGGTAAAAAATACAAACATTGTCATGGCAAATTGAATTAGAGGTGGTGATGAGCCTTTTCCCTGTGGCGGGTTTTCGCCTAGCAGCAGAATGCGCGGGTATAAAGAAAGCAAATCGGCGTGACTTGGTATTGATGGCATTGGGTGAAAACAGCCGCACAGCTGCTGTTTTTACTCAGAACCGTTTTTGTGCGGCGCCGGTGGCGGTGGCAAAGCGCCATTTAGCCCTGGCACGTCCTAAGTTTTTATTAGTGAATACAGGTGTTGCTAATGCTGGTACAGGGCCAGAAGGCGAGCGCCGTGCTGTGCATACTTGTGAACTTGTGGCAAAGGCCACAGGCTGCCAGCCTGAGGAAGTGTTGCCATTTTCCACAGGGGTGATTGGCGAGCTGTTTGCGCTAGAACCTTTTGCTGCTCATATCCTCCCAGCTTATAAAGCGTTGGGTGAGCAACGTTGGGAGCAAGCTGCGGAAGGCATTATGACCACGGATACGCGTCCCAAGACTGCTAGCCGCCAGGTTTTGGTGAAAGGACAGACTATAACTATTACAGGTATTTCCAAAGGAGCGGGCATGATTAAGCCGAATATGGCTACCATGCTTGCTTTTATTGCCACCGATGCTGCTTTGCCGCAAGTATTGCTTGATGAATGGGTGGTGAAGCTCGCCGATGCATCTTTTAACCGCATCACCATTGATGGCGATACCTCCACTAACGATGCCTGTGTGCTTGTGGCCACAGGTGAATCAGGTGTTGAACTAGAAGCCGGTGATGCTGAGGCAGAACGCTTTTATCAAGCATTAGAAGCGATTTTTGTAGAGCTAGCGCAGGCCATAGTGCGCGATGGTGAAGGAGCCACCAAGTTCGTCAGCATTGAAGTGAAAGGTGCTGCCACAGCAGCGGATGCAAAAGCAGTGGCTGAGACTGTGGCTCATTCGCCCTTGGTGAAAACCGCTTTATTTGCCTCGGATCCAAACTGGGGACGTATTTTAGCAGCCGTGGGACGTGCGCCGATTAGCGCCTTAGATGTGGATAAAGTAAGCATTTGGTTAGGCGAAGTGGCCATTGTGGAGCAAGGAAGTGTGGCTGCGAGCTACACAGAAGAGCAAGGTGCTGCAGTGATGGCGCAAGCTGATATTCCCATTACCATTTCGCTTGGTGAAGGCGCGGGCCACAGCACAGTGTGGACCTGTGACTTTAGCTATGACTACGTAAAAATTAACGCCGAATATCGTTCTTAATATGGCTGATTCTCATACCGCCATCCTTGAAGTGGTGGCGGCTGTTATTCATAACAACGAAAACCAAGTCTTGCTAACTTACCGTGATGCTAAGCAGCATCAAGGTGAGCGATGGGAGTTTCCTGGGGGTAAGGTAGAGCCTGGGGAGCTTCTAAACGAGGCCTTGGTTCGCGAGCTTAACGAAGAGTTAGGTATTACACCGACTGATTTCACTCCATTTTTAACCCTTACCCATGCTTACCCTGAAAGAGTAGTTAAGCTGCATTTTTATGAAGTATGGCAATTTGATGGTCAGCCTCATGGGCGTGAAAACCAACCTATGCAGTGGTGGGGGCTTACTGCCTTACCTCATTTGCCGTTTCCCGAAGCCAATGTGCCGGTGCTAAAAGCTCTACAATTACCAGAGCAATGGTTTGTGCTAACAGCTCCATCTGCTAAAGCAGAGCAGCAATTACAACAAGCGTTAGATACAGGTCAAGTAGGCGGGGTTTATCTGAGGGGAGATTATTCAGAAACGCAGCTCAAGCGCTTGGTGCTTCAGTGCCAGCAGGCACTTTGTTTGACCTTGCTACCTGCTCGCAATGTGGCTCAGCTTGATGCTAGTGTCCTTCTTGCTGTTCAGCTGGGTATATCGGGTATCCATTTACCGGAGGGCACTGCCAATCAATTAACCAAGCTGCCATCGAGCGAATTATTATATTCCATGGCCTGCCATCACGAGAAAAACTTGTTACATGCGCAGAGCTTAGGCGTTGATATGGCATTTTTGTCCCCGGTGAAACACACTGGCTCACATCCTAGCGCTAATCCGTTGGGTTGGCAGCAGTTTGCTTCATGGGTAAAACAGGTGGCCCTTCCAGTGTACGCCCTTGGCGGGCTCAAGCCACAAGACATTAAAACGGCCCGCGTAAACGGCGCCCGTGGTATTGCAGGTATTAGCGGTTATTTGCGCTAAATATCCTCGTCATTATAAGTAGGATCGCCAGGGATACGGTGGTTTTCAGTTGCCCAATCACCAAAATCAATCAGCTTGCAGCGCTCAGAGCAAAAAGGGCGCCAAGGGTTATCGCTGCGCCACTGTACGGGCTTTTGGCATTGCGGGCAGGGCAAAATACGGGCTGTGTTGTCTTTAGGGGTTGTCATAATTGCTGGGCGATACGTAAATAATCTAAATGTTGCTGATGGAGGCGTTGATGCAGCGCCGCTAGCGTGCCTGTGTTGCTAATAATATCGTGAGCCAATGCTCGCTTTTCTTCGCGAGCCATTTGTGCGGCCATAATCGCTTTCACTTGTTCTTCTGGCACATTATCACGTGTTGTTGTGCGCGCAATTTGAAGGTCTTCGGGCACGTCAATAAGCAAGATGCGCTTTACCATTTGGTGCTGGCTGGTTTCAAGTAACAAGGGTGAAGCTAGCACCGAGTAAGGGCTAGTGGCAGCTTGAAGTTGCGCTATGATAGCAGCCCCAATGGCAGGGTGTGTGATTTGTTCAAGAATTTTGCGTTGCTCAGGATTAGCAAACACAATGTCGCGCAGGGTGGCGCGGTTCAAATGGCCGTTTGGAAGAATCACTTCACGGCCGAAGTGGGTTTCAATCTGAGCGAGGGCGGGTTGGCCTGGTTCCACCACCTCGCGTGCCACCACATCGGCATCCACAATGGTGATGCCAAGGCTGGCAAGGTAATCAGAAGCGGCAGTTTTGCCGCTGCCAATACCGCCTGTGAGTCCAACAATAAGTGCCATTAAAAACGTGCCATTTGCAAGTAAGCGTTAACGATGACTTCGCCCCAGAGTAGCGCAATTAAGCCTGCGCCCGCTAAATAGGGGCCAAAGGGAATACCTTGGTCACGTTTTACCACACCCGTGGTTAATAACAAGCCGCCCACCACTGCGCCCACTAAGGAAGACAATAAAATCACTAAAGGGAGATATTGCCAACCTAACCAAGCACCTAGAGCGGCAAGGAGTTTAAAGTCACCGTAACCCATGCCCTCTTTGCCAGTGAGCAGCTTAAACGCCCAATAAAGGCTCCACAGGGAGAGGTAGCCAATAGCCGCGCCAAGTACCGCATCAGCCAGTGCCACAGGTGAAATACCAGCCCAAGCCGCCATCAAACCTATCCACAGCAAAAGATAGTTAAGGGAATCAGGTAGCAGGGTGGTATCAAAATCAATCATGGCTAAAGCGATGAGCAACCATATGGCCACTAAAACTGCACCGAGCCAAGGGCTAAAACCAAAGTGCCAAGCACAGTAAGCGCTGATTAAGCCTGTAAATAGCTCAATCAAAGGGTAGCGTAGGCTAATACTGGCTTGGCATTGATGGCATTTGCCTTTCAGTAGTAACCAACTCAACACGGGGATGTTTTGGTACCAACGAATAGGGGCTTCGCAATGAGGACAGCGTGATGCCGGCGTTACGATAGAAATATGCGGCTCGTCCTCAGCGGGGAGTGCTAAAATCTCTCTTGCTTCGCGGCGCCAGCTGCTCATCATGGTGGTCGGCGTGCGGTAAATAACCACATTTAAAAAACTGCCCACTAACAGCCCCAATACCAGAGTGCAAAGTATTAGGGCAGTGGGAGATTGGGTAAGCAAATCTAAAAAAGACATTAGCCGCCCACCACATCGCCCATTTGGAAAATAGGTAGGTACATGGCAATGATAAGGCCACCAACAACCACACCCAAGAAGCTCATAATCAAGGGCTCCATCATGCTTGTGAGACCGTCCACCGCATCGTCCACTTCGTTTTCGTAGTGCTCGGCTACTTTGGCAAGCATTTCATCTAGCGCACCAGACTCCTCACCAATAGCCGTCATTTGTAGAGCTAGGCTTGGAAAAATGCCCGATGAACGCATGGCAAATTGTAATTGCACCCCAGTGGCTACCTCATCTTTAATGCGGTACACGGCTTCACGGTAAACCGAGTTGCCCGTGGCGCCAGCACAGGCATCTAGGGCATCAATCAAAGGTACACCAGCAGAGAAGGTAGTAGAGAGGGTACGAGCATAGCGTGCCACAGTGGATTTGTAGGTGATATCGCCCACGATAGGGAGCTTGAGTAGTACTTTATCCACTTGATCTGCAAAAGCTTTGGAACGCTTTTTGGCTTGGATAAAACCTACGATGATGGCAATAATCACTGCCAATATAATGGGTCCCTTGGTTTGCAGCCCTTCAGAAATATTTACCACAAACTGCGTGGGCGCAGGTAGTTCTGCACCAAAACCTTCAAACAATTCTTGGAAGGTAGGCACCACTTTCAATAACAAGATCACTGTTACTATGGCAGCAACTGCTAGTACCGTGATGGGGTATTTCATGGCGCTTTTAATTTTGGACTTCAGTGCTTCAGATTTTTCTTTATACACGGCCACACGATCAAGCATGGTTTCAAGAGCACCCGATTGCTCACCCGCTTCAATTAAGCTGCAGAATAAATCATCGAACAACAGTGGGTGGCCGCGCAATGCTGACGCAAAAGTGCCTCCGGCTTCCACATCGTTTTTGATTTTTAGCACCACGTCTTTCATGCTGGGGTTATCTAAACCATCAGCTACAATTTCAAAGGACTGTACCAAAGGTACACCAGCTTTCATCATGGTGGCCATTTGGCGAGTAAAGATAGCTACGTCTGCAGGGGTGACTTTTTTCTTACCCCCAAAAAGTGATAATTGGCTTTTCTTTACGACCTTGGTGGGAGTAATCCCTTGGCGGCGTAGCTCAGCACGAGCAAGTGCACTGTTAACCGCAAGCATTTCCCCTTTAAGTTTTTGCCCCCGCTTGTCTTTTCCTTCGTAATTAAAGGTTACCTTTTCTTCTTGTTTCTGCTTTTTAGCCATGCAATTACCCTGAAGTCACGCGGTTAATTTCTTCTAAGCTAGTGACGCCTTGCATCACTTTAATTAAGCCAGAGCGATAAATGTCGTTAAAGCCTTCGGTGCGACACTGATCAGCAATATCCATGGAGTTACCTTCCTCCATAATGATACGTGCAATGGCATCGGTGATTTTTACCACCTCGTAAACGCCTACCCGACCCTTATAACCGTGGTTGCAGTTATCGCAGCCCTTAGGGCCATATATAGTAAAGCCTTTTTTGAGGTCTTCGTCTGTGAAGCCGAACTCACGCAGAGACTTTTCTGGAATTTCCACTTCTTCTTTGCACTCACTACAGAGTCGGCGTGCAAGGCGTTGGGCAATAATTAGGATAACAGAGGTGGCAATGTTGAAAGACGGCACCCCCATGTTGCGCAAACGAGTAAGGGTTTCGGGTGCGCTGTTAGTGTGCAAGGTGGAAAGTACCAAGTGCCCGGTTTGTGCCGCTGCTACTGCTATGTTGGCTGTTTCTAAGTCGCGAATTTCCCCTACTAAGATAACGTCCGGATCTTGACGTAGGAACGCTTTTAGGGCGGCTGAGAAATCCATGCCTTGACGGGGATTTACGTTAACTTGGTTAACCCCTTCTAAGTTAATTTCCACAGGATCTTCTGCAGTGGAAATGTTGCGCTCGGGCGTATTCAGAATATTAACCCCTGTATACAGGGATACGGTTTTACCTGAACCCGTAGGCCCTGTAACGAGTACCATGCCTTGCGGCTTATGGAGGGCTTCTAAATACAGTTCTTTTTGCTCGTCCTCGTAGCCGAGTACGTCAATACCGAGTTTCGCACTATCGGAGTCTAAGATACGAAGTACGATTTTTTCACCGAATAAAGTAGGGCAGGTATTCACTCGGAAATCGATGCTTTTGCTGCGCGATACTTTAAGTTTAATACGGCCATCTTGGGGTACGCGGCGTTCCGAAATATCAAGTTGCGCCATGACTTTCAGGCGTGCTGCTATTTTGTTGGCACTGCTCACCGGCGGGCTAGTGATTTCGCGTAAGATGCCGTCTTGGCGGAAACGCACGCGATAGTTTCTTTCATAAGGCTCGAAGTGTAAGTCCGATGCCCCCATTTTAATGGCATCGAGGAGCAGTTTGTTAACAAAACGTACAATGGGCGCATCGTCAGCGCCGCTGGCGCTATCTTCTTGGGCGTCACCATCGCTAGTATCTACATCAATATTATCTAAATCATCGTCAAGGCCTTTAAAAGCAGCTCCTGCCGCTTCGCTAAGAATCGCCTCGATCATGGAGTTTAGCTTGTCTACTTCCACCACTATGGTTTGAATAGTTAGCCCAGTGTTAAAGCGGATTTCTTCTAAAGCACGCAGATCGGTGGGGTCGCCCATGGCCACAAAAAGGCGGCTGCCGCGTTTAAATAGCGGTAATACGCGGTGGCGTTCAATGAGTTTGTTATCCACTAAATCTTTGGGAAGGTAATCTGGATTAAAGGCGCTTAAATCAAAAACAGGGTCGCCAAACTCTTCTGCAACAGCTGTGGCAACCACAGAGGCAGGCACTATCTTTTTTTCCACAAAGTGGTTAATGATGTTGGTGTTGGCCTCGCGGCTTGCCTGCACTGCTTTAACGGCAGCATCTTCAGACAAAGCATTATTCTGTACGAGGCGACGTGCTAACCCAGTGAGTGAAACGGACATACGAAATGGCTTCCCCAGATTTATAAGTTTAGTACTAAGCTCTTGATTTTTGTTTAATGGATAAGACGCTAAGCTTTACTATCAAGGAGTTATAAAGCCCAACATCGTTAGTATTTACATAAAAAATAGTATTTTTCTATCCGTAGAAACTCTACACGTAATAGCTAAACCTTGCTATAGCACCCTGTTGCATAGGCATAAAGAATGTGTGTTTTGTGAACTCGCTAATAAAGTGGCGCATAAAGATCATGTTTTCTTGGTTGGCTTGATATTTATCAATGGTGTCTGCCGTGCAGATTGTGTTTGCCAGCGTTGTTTTTCACAATAGGAATTGTTCTCAATTATGTGAGTCGTATCGCCCATTAAGGAGAGTATAAAAATGGGGTACTTGGCAATAAAACATGCACACATGGTATTGGCTTTCGCTACTATAATTTTATTTGCTGGCCGTGGTTTATACCGCTTGCTAGTGGCGCCTAATAAATTAGGGGTGGTGCAAAAAAGTGTTAATTACGCGAGCTACGGCGTGGATATATTGCTGCTCGTATTGGGGCTTTATTTATTGAGTATTTGGGCAAGTACAGATGCGCCTTTGGTGTGGATAGGCAGCAAGCTGATATTTTTGGTGCTGTATATCGCAGTGGGTATTTTTGCTTTTCGTCCCATTTTGCCGAAACACTATCGCTGGTTGTGCTTTGCCTTAGCGTTATTGTTTTGGATGCTAATGTATAAGACCGCTAAGCTTAAGTTGCCTTTTTGGCAATGGTTTGGTTGATATTGGATGAAACAATAGGAGAACGGCAGTGTTGCAGCAGGGTGAAAGCGCGTTTCTCGCGCGTTGTGTGGCTTTGGCAAAACAGGCTTTAGAGGCGGGCGATGAACCATTTGGTTCTGTGTTGGTGCTTGATGGGGAGATTGTTTATGAGGACCGCAATCGCGTCGGTGGTGGGGATCACACACAGCACCCAGAGTTTGCTATCGCACGTTGGGCAGCCAATCATCTCACTCGCGAAGAAAGAGCCAGAAGTGTGGTGTATACCTCAGGCGAGCATTGCCCTATGTGTTCAGCTGCCCATGGGTGGACAGGCTTGGGGCGTATTGTTTTTGCAAGCTCCGCGGATCAACTCGGTAAATGGCTAGCAGAATTAAAGGCACCAGCAGCACCAATTACCATGTTATCGATTAATGACATAGTGCCAAATATTGAAGTGGTGGGCCCCATTCCAGAGTTCGCTGAGCAGATTAAACAACTACATCAAGCGCGTAGATTTTAAAGCTCTTGGCAGAATGGGACGCTTTGCGGCATGCTGTAGTTAACGCGGAGCGCGTTAAACAACGTGAACAAACGAGGTGCAACATGATGAGATCACCAGTTCGTATGACGAATCTTTTTTTGCAGCTAGGATTAGATGCCAGCCCTGAGGGTATTGAAAAGTTTATTGCTGAACACCAAATCCCGCGCGGCGCTAGCTTTTTAAACGCTGAGTTTTGGAATGATGCGCAGCGTCAATTGCTCGACGAGTGGCTGAGTTCTGATGGCGAGTGGTCACTGATTGTGGATCAATTGAGCGAAGCTTTACGTTGCGAGCAACAAGCGTGTGACTAATGATGGCGGCTGCCTATTAGTGTAGGCAGCTCTTGTTCTCATCGAACGCAACTTAAGTCAATGTTTTCTTTTCGTTTTGCCCTACACTTAACCGCTATTGAGGCGCTCATCAATTAAGCAAACAAAATGGATTTGATTTAAGTCTGTTGACTTGAAGGTAAAGTGTGTTATTTTTCTAATCTCTTAATTGAGAATCGTTTTCATTTGTGTTTGTGGAGATCTTCTCAGCATCCTAATTTTTAGAGGAAAGATTTATGACCAAAGGCATTAGGCGTTTTGCTAGAGTAGGTGCGGCAGCAGTTGCTGCAACTATGATGATGACCCCCCTCACTGCAAGCGCGGATTTACTTATTTATAGCGGTCAACATAAAAGCGCCACCATCGCTATGCTCGATGCATTTACTGAAGAAACAGGCATTAAGGTTACTACCCGTGAAGGCTCAAGCAACGAGCTAGCACACCAAATTGTGGAAGAGGGTAAACGCTCTCCTGCGGATATTATTTATACGGAAGAATCTACTCCTCTTATTATGCTAGCGGGCAAAGGTTTGTTAGAGCCTATCAACCAAGCAGCGCTTAATAATATCCCCAAAGAGTACCGTGCCGATGATGGTAGCTGGGTGGGGCTTTTGGCTCGTTCACGCGTGTTAGCCTACAACAAAGACATGATTACAGAAGAACAATTGCCAACTTCTGTTTTAGATTTAGTAAAGCCGGAGTGGAAAAACAAGTTTGCTTTCGTTAAAACCAGTGGCGCTTTCCAGGTACAGCTATCCGCCATGATCAAGCTAGAAGGTCGCGATGCGGCTAAAGCATGGCTTGAAGGTTTAAAAAAGAACGGCAAAGTTTATCGTCATAACAAGGCTGCGCTAGATGCTGTGGAGCGTGGTGATATCGCTTTCGCCATGATCAATAATTACTACTGGGACAAAATGGTCAAAGAAGTTGGCGCAGATAATTTAAACTCACGCTTGTACTTTATGGGAACCCACGATCTCGGTGACTTAGTGACGGTGTCTGGCGCAGCAATATTGAAAACCAGTAAAAACAAAGAAGAAGCTCAGGCCTTTATGGAGTTTGCTACTGGTGAAAAAGGTCAGGCTATTCTCACTGAAATCAGCGCTCAATATCCGATGAACCCGAAGGTAGATACTAAAGGCCTTAAGCCTTTTTCGGAACTCACCCCGCCCAATGGAACTCTCGATTTGGGTGAATACAGTGACGGCAAGGCAGCCATTGAGCTGTTGCAAGAAGTTGGCCTCCTCTAAGACTTTAACGCCAACACCCCTTTCCATAAGCACCAAGCCCAGAGTACCTAAGGGCTTGGTGCTTGTGGTTTTATTATTAGCAGCATTGAGTAGTTTGCCAGTGCTGTATGTGGTGCTACGTGCTCAAGATGCAGGTTGGGCGTATTCGGCTGAGCTATTACTGCGACCAAGAATTTTAGAGCTCCTTATCAACACCTTGAAGCTAGCAGCAGGTGCTACCTTGCTCAGTTGTTTAATTGGAGTGAGCACTGCATGGTTAGTGGAACGCAGCGATGTATCTTACCGCAAGGTGTGGAACGCCATTGTAACGTTACCCTTTGCTGTACCAGCTTTTATTAGTGCTTATAGTTGGATCTCTGTTTTTCCGCGCTTAGAAGGCTTTTATGGCGCTGTGCTAGTGCTAACGTTCAGCAATTTCCCTTTGGTACATCTGCCTGTGGCAGCGGCGTTACGAGGGATGGATCCAGCACTAGAAGAGACCTCACGTTCTTTAGGCTATGGGCGCGTGGCGACTTTTTTTAAGGTGGTATTGCCGCAATTAAAAGTTGCTATTTTGGGTGGGGGGATTTTAATTGCTCTGCACATGCTTGCTGAGTTTGGTGCTTTGTCTTTTCTGAACTACGAAACCTTCACCACTGCTATTTTTGATCAATATTATGTGGCGTTTAATAGTGCGGCGGCAGCCATGATGACATTGGTGTTATTGCTGCTGTGCATGGGCATGCTGTTGTTAGAATTTATCATACGCGGGCGCGGGCATTATGCCACTGAGCGCCAAGGCACGCCCGGAGAGGGCGAACCAGTAGCGCTAGGAAAGTGGAAGCCCGTGGCGATGTTGTTTTTGATTCTGTTGGCTATCATGGCAGCGGGCGCGCCCCTTGGCATTATTACTTATTGGTTGCTGGTGGGAACTTCCGC
>Ga0079226_10000563_pt1 | contig 26373 bp, 22 predicted proteins | sample Poulit2014_FD_76345 | JGI IMG/M metagenome (GOLD analysis project Ga0079226, IMG submission 76345) | Agricultural soil microbial communities from Georgia to study Nitrogen management - Poultry litter 2014 | ecosystem: Environmental > Terrestrial > Soil > Agricultural land | place: USA: Georgia...
CACAAAGTCCGAATCCACCAAACATGATGGTCATCCCGTCTTTGACCCCCTTACAAGCTTCTTGGACATCTTTTACAGTTTTTGTAATCATAGTCTTGTAATTTTTGACTAAAAATACAAAAAATAAAAGAATCTAGAAGTCCAATTCATCTTCCCAATTCTCATATTCTTGCTGGGAATGATTAGCTTTATATTTTGAGCAATCCGTTTCTATAGATATTTCTTCGGGAGCTTCAAATTCTTCTTTTGAAACCTTTAAGTCTTCATCAGCATAACATTTTTTCATATACAGTCCCCAGATAGGAAGTGCCATGGTTGCACCTTGACCATATGCTAAATTTGGGAAACGTATGGATCGGTCTTCTCCACCTACCCAAACCCCTGTAACGAGATTCGGCACCATTCCCATAAACCAACCATCACTTTGGTTTTGTGTTGTACCTGTTTTACCTGCGATTGCATTTTCAAAAGCATACGGATAACCCGTGATAGCATTTTTATATACGGGTGAATTGACTGCCCAAGTATGACGCAAACGGGTTCCCGATCCATCTCTTGTTACTCCCTCCATCAATCTGACCGTAACATAAGCTGTTTCTTCATTCATAACATCTCGAGTAACTGGAGTATTTTGGTAGAGAATCGTACCATTTTTATCTTCAATACGCTCGATAAGAATAGGCTCTACATATACTCCTTTATTGGCAAAAACACTATAGGCTCCCACCATTTCATAGACCGAAATATCACTTACACCTAGCCCTAATGAGGGGGTAGCTGGCATGTTTTTTACATCAATCCCCATTTTCTCTATTAATTCAAGTATGGGCACAGGTCCTACTCTATCCATCAACCTTGCTGTAATAGTATTAATCGATTGCGCTAAAGCTTGTTTAAGGGTAAGCATACCTCCATATTTGTCTCCCGCATTTTTGGGAGTCCAAGGCTTTAACAATCCATATTTCCCAGCTTCAATTGTATATAATGTATTAGGCAAGGTGTCACATGGTGACATATGCATTTGATCTATTGCAGTGGCATATACAAAAGGTTTGAAAGTAGATCCTATTTGACGCTTACCTTTACGTACCATATCGTATTTAAAATGCTTGTAGTCTATGCCTCCTACCCAAGCTTTAACCTCTCCAGTTTGTGGAGTCATCGACATTACAGACGCTTGTAAAAAAGACTTATAGTATCGTATCGAATCTATAGGTTTCATAATAGTATCAATATCCCCGCCCCAAGAAAAAATTCGCATTCGAGTTTCTTGATGAAATGACTCAATAATTTCTTCTTGAGTTTTACCTTTATCTCGCATTTCTCTCCATCGATCACTTCGGCGCATAGAGGCATTGATTATTCCTTCGGTTTCCTCATTAGTTAAATCTCTAAAAGGAGCTGTATTGTTGTTTTTATTTTGTAAATCGAATTGTTTCTGCAAGTTTCGCATATGTTCATCCACAGCTTCTTCAGCATATTGTTGCATTTTAGAGTCTAGGGTTACATATATTTTCAATCCATCACTATACATATTATATTGACTACCATCACTTTTGGGGTTGTCCTTAGTCCAATCTCTCATAAAAGAACGAACATACTCACGGAAATAAGTGGCGATTCCCTCATCATGACCTTGAGGGGTAAAAATAATCTCCAAAGGTTTCTCTTTGAGCGAGTCTCGTTGAACCTCATCGATGAATTTATATTTATGCATTTGATTGAGTACTACATTTCGACGATTGGTCACTCCTAATTCATTACGAAGGGGGTTGTATAAAGAAGCATTTTTAAACATTCCTACTAATGTTGCTGACTCTTCGACACTTAAATCTGAAGGGCTTTTATCAAAATAAATATGAGCAGCAGACTCTATCCCAACTGCCTGATTAACAAAATCATATTCATTAAAATACATAGTAAGAATCTCTTCTTTTGTATAACGTCTTTCTAAACGAATGGCAATAATCCATTCTTTTATTTTTTGTATTACCCGTTGAAGTTTATTTTGTGAAACATGATCTGTAAAATATAATTTGGCTAATTGTTGAGTTATCGTACTGGCTCCTCCTTTTGATCCCATAGTTAGGATGGCTCTTAATGTCCCACGAGCATCTATACCAGAATGTTTATAGAAACGTACATCCTCAGTAGCTATTAATGCTTCTACTAAATGGGGTGGTAAATCCTCATAGGCTACAGGTGTTCGATTTTCCTTATAGAACTTTCCTATGGTTACCCCGTCAGAAGATATAATACCTGTTGCCAAATTCTTCTCTGGATTTTCTAAAGCTGTTTCATCTGGAAGTTTCCCAAATACTCCCCAAGAAGCAAGTAAGAAAACTCCTAAAAATGCTAGAATTCCACCTGCAAATAGCAACCAGAACCAAAGTATATAGGTAGTGAAACTACTTTTGTTTTTTTGTTTTTTTGTTTTCTTCATCTTGAAACAATTAATCTTCCTTGTTTTGTGTATAGTCTATTCTAAATCCAACATCTGTAATGCCAATCAATTCGCTATCCCCCTTTAATTGTCCATTCTTTCGAACCGCTTGTTCTATCGAAAGCTTATAATTCCCAGACTCCGTAAATTTAAAATTCTCTTTATACCATAACAAATTTTCTTTGATACCTCCTATTCCTTCTCCCATCCACTCTCCATTTGGAAATGCCATGCGATACTCTAAGGTATCTATTTCTTGCTTCCCATTAGGATATTCTAGATTGACGATTAGAAAAATATTATTGTAAGGATAAGCATGGGAGTTTCTAAGTTGTAAATATACATTATAGGAAGCTATGCTATCCAATTCGGGTATTTCAAAAGAAACAACTTCATCTTTATCCCAAGCTTCTCCTACCGATTTTATGTCTCCATAAGCAGTTTTATTTTCTGAACAGGCAAAAATAAAAATTGCCATACAGCAAAGCAATAGCGTCTTGTGCATTTTATTTGGGGTTTGAATTTCTTTTTCTATTTCTGGTAGTTTTTTTATTTTTAGATTGAGGCTTTCGTCTGGTTGATTTTGCAGCTGCGTTGTCATTATCGCGACGAGAATTTTGTTTTCTTTTATTGCGATTTCTTCGACTCTTACTGCTTTTCTTGACCGTATCAAACCGTGTTAAACTCTCTTGGCTCAAAGCATCACTAAACAGACTCTCGGCATCTTGATTTTCTTCTTCAGCAAAATCTTCTAAAGCTTTTATTTTTTCTCCCTTTTTATTCAGTTCAATCATCTTCTTAGCTTTATCCAAAGTGATCTCATACCATTTTGTACCATTCTCCACATAGGAATACCACATCATATTTCGGAACACATCGATTTTCTGACATATTGCCAAGCCATTGTCTGTTTTGATTTTCACATCGAGTTTAGGGAATTTCTCTAAAGTTTCTAAATACACATCCAATTCATAGTTCAAGCAACATTTAAGTTTCCCGCATTGACCTGCCAATTTTTGAGGATTTAAAGCTAATTGTTGATAACGTGCAGCCGAGGTAGAAACTGATCTAAAATCCGTCAACCATGTCGAACAACATAATTCTCTTCCACAGGAACCAATTCCCCCCAACCTAGCCGCTTCTTGGCGAAATCCTATTTGCTTCATCTCGATACGTGTATGAAAAGCTCTAGCCAAATCTTTGATTAACGCTCTAAAATCTACACGACCTTCTGCAGTATAATAGAAAGTCACTTTAGTCCCATCTCCCTGATATTCGACATCTGAAATTTTCATTTCCAATCCCAGATGCATAGCAATCTCTCTAGCTCTCTTTTGTATTTCTGCTTCTTTCTCTCGTAATGATTGCCAGTAATCTATATCTTTTTGATTAGCTTTTCGATAGAGCTTAGGAAGTTTCTCTGTATCCAAATCTTCCTTTTTCTTTTGCATCTGTACCCTAACCAACTCTCCTGTAAGGGTAACAATTCCAACATCGTATCCATTTTCTGCTTCCGTTACAACAATATCACCCATCACTACTGTAAAGTCAGAATGTGTTTGATAAAAATGTTTACGTCCATTTTTAAAACGTACTTCTATAGCATTGAAAGGAATCATTTCGGTAGGTAAAGACATATTGGACAGCCAATCGAATACAGTCAATTTATTACAACCATCCGTTCCACAAGTTCCATTATTTTTACATCCCCTTGGTTGCCCATTCGCACCTGTTGCACAGCCAGTACACCCCATAATTTATATCTATATAATGCTTACTCCCTCGCTAGGAGGGAGTAAGTCGAAAGTTAAACTTTATATTAATCAGTAAAGATACTGATTAATATTTTATCAGGTTGCTCCACTCTTATTTTTTACAGAATCTTAAGAGCTTGAAAAGGAGCCATCTATCAAGTTTTATTTATCCCTTAAACTTCAACACCTCGGAGCGACCTTTTTTAAATATTTTATTACTATTTCGTTTTCCTCTTCTAAGTCGTTTTTGTTCTTCGTATGGCAGATTAACAATCTCTACACAAGCCTCAGAACAACACTCTTCCATTTTCTCTGCACAAGAAGGACATTGAATAAACAATAGATGACAAGCTTCATTTGCACAATTCACATGAGTATCACAAGGCTCTCCACACTGATGACACTGTGCAATAACCTCGTCACTAATGCGTTCTGCACGACGATGGTCAAACACAAAGTTTTTTCCTATAAACAGATTCTCTAATCCTTTTTCTTCCACTTGTCTCGCATATTCAATAATGCCTCCTTCTAATTGGTACACATTTTTAAAACCACGATGTTTATAATATGCACTAGCCTTTTCACAACGTATCCCTCCAGTACAATACATGACTAGGTTCTTATCTTCTTTATGCTCTTTAAGCTCCTCTTCTATTATGGGCAAGGAATCACGGAAGGTATCCACATCTGGCGTTACAGCTCCTTTAAAATGACCTATCTCACTTTCATAATGATTCCTCATATCCACCAACACTGTATTAGGATTGGTAATAAGCTCATTAAACTTTTCTGCATCTACATGAATTCCTTTGTCAGTAACGTCAAAAGTTTCATCATTCAATCCATCGGATACGATTTTATCTCGAACTTTGACTTTCAGTTTTAAAAAAGATTTTAAATCATGCTCAATAGCAATATTCAATCGGACATCCAATAATTGAGGGATATTATCCAAGAATTTTTTAAATTCGTCAAAACGTTTAGCCGGTAATGATAACTGAGCATTTATCCCTTCATTAGCCACATAGATTCTCCCTAAGACCTCCAGCTGATCCCAAGCGATAAATAAATGATTTCTAAACAATTGTGGGTTTCCAATATAAAAATATTGATAGAAAGAAAGCGTGATACGATCTTCTCCTGCTTCTTCTAGGAGTGTCGCTCTTTCTTCCGCACTTAATTTGTTGTACAGTTGCATGCTATACTTGTTTTTAGTGTGAAAAAATTAAATAATGTTGCAAAGGTACAGAATTCTAAAAATTTAAAAGATATATCCGCTCTAGAATTCGCAATAAGTTTGGTCAAGATCAAAGCTTTAAAAGTCTAAAAAACATGAGGAAGTTAAAAAACTTTTCACCACACTTTTATTTTATAAAAAAGCTATTATTCAGATGACTCTTACCAATGTATCCCAATATCCAATGAACAACTTAGCATTGACTCATTTCTTCTAGTAGTATTTTTAGTTCGTCTAGCGTTGTTTTTAATACTAAGCTGTCTTTAGATACTCTAAAAGCCATCTTATATTTGCATCGTATTTAAAATAATATATGATGAAAAGAAACATTTTATTAGTTTGCTCGATTGTGGCTATTCTTTTTGGCTATTCTTGTTCAAGCGATGACAACACCGTAACACCAGATGACAACAACACAACCGAAGAAGCAACTCTTGTAGGAAATTGGCAAATTGAGACGATTAACTATTCTCACGTTGAGGAAGTAGATCATCCCATTTATAAGAATGACTTTTGTGTTATGGAATATGTTACAGGGTATAGTTTTCAAGAGGATGGTTCCTTCCTTTACTTACTTTATCAAGACAAATTTGGCACCAATGAATCTGATCGAGAGATTTGGACCTGGGAAGGCGATACTTCTTCTTTTGTGATTAATCAGCTTAACCCTTCTTTTCCTCCAGGGTACAACTTTGGTCTAGAACCCTATAATGTCAATATTGAGAGTGTTGATGGAGAGTGGATTATGACTTTTGATGCAGATTTATTCATGGAGTCCAAAGCTAGCTTTACTTTAAGAAAAACAGACGAGATCAATACCGAAATACAACCTATTCAAACCGACCAAGGAGAACCAAGAGAGGCTTGTAAACTACTAGGTTAGGTCTTACTGTTTTATTTTAGATTATTTGAAGAGAAAACCTGAAATACATTGGCACGGTAATAGTGCCAATGTATTTGTTTCTTATAGAAAACTCTATAACAACTCGTTGCTTCTCCAACAATAGTATTGATCAGGTACCCCTATTTATTTTTTTACTATTTTAAAAGTAAACAAAAATGCGTTTTTCTTACTTATTTTGCTTCCTACTTCTCACCTCTTTTTGCTTGGCACAGCAAGCTACAATAAAAGGTGAGGTTCTCGATTTTGAAGGCAAGCCTGCTGGAGGTGTTGAAATTCATTTGGTCGAACTAGATAGTATTACTACTTCTGATTCTCGAGGAAAATTTCAATTTACTAATTTACCTAATCTTCCTTATACGCTTATTCCATATTATGGAAGTGAATCTTATGATCCTACTTATGTCGATCTTAGAGAGAAGAACGAAGAAAACGTCAATCTTTTGCTTCGCAAAATGGAATTCTCCCTTGAAGAGGTTAGGATTCAAGCAATAAGCACAAGCGAAAGATTAAAAAACTCTGCTATTAAAGCCGATATTGTAACTCTTGAAGGAAACGTACACCGTGCAAACTCGGTCGAAGATTTGGTGAATCGTACACCAGGTGTAAAAATTAGAAATGTAGGGGGATTAGGTTCTGCCAGCAACATTATTGTTGGTGGATTTGATGGAAATGCCGTCAAATTTCTTTACGATGACATCCCTATTGATTATTTGGGTTCTAATTATGGAATGACTAAGGTTCCTACCAATGCAGTAGGGCGAGTAGAAGTTTACAAAGGTGTTTTACCCACCAAAATCGGGGTAGATGCTCTTGGAAGTGCTATTAATATCGTACCCAATACAAGCAATGAAACTACAGGAAGTATTTCCTATGAAACTGGGTCATTCAATACTCATATTGCCACGCTAAATGCGAACATAAAAATCTCTGATCATCTTTTTTTTGGAACCAACAGCTTTTATAATTATTCAGACAATAATTATAAAGTTGACAATCTTCCTTTTTTGAATAATGAAACAGGACAAACAAGTTATATAAGAGAAAGATTATTCCACAATAGTTTTGAACAGACCTCTATGGAGTTTTTTGTACAAGGGAGAGATCTATTCTGGGCAGATTTAATCGAATTAAAAGTAAACTCTTATAACCTCACCAAAGATATTCAAAACGACTCTTTCTCGAGATCTAGACCTTTTGGTGAAGTATTCAGAAAAGAAAGTGGTGACTTAATCCCTTCGATTAAATACAAAAAATATTTACTAAACAACTTGCTTCATATCAATCAATTTCTGGTTTATAGCAATTTAGATTTCAAACTTTTTGATAACGCTAAAGATGTTTATTATGATTGGAAAGGACAAGCTCATGCTACACAATCTAGCTCAGAAATGGGGAGTCTTCTTCTCAATGAAGGCAGTATGATTAATCAATTGGAACAGTTTATCTCTAGAACTAATTTAAGTTATTTATTGAGTGATAATTTTCAACTAGAATCCAATACTGTATTTAGCACTGTTAATCGTAAATCCAACCTTGATGAATTGAATCCAAACGGAACTACCTACAACAAACTTATCAGTAATCTTGCTGTTAACAGTCAATTTTTCAACAGAAAATTGGAATCTAATACGCAAATAAAATATCTGTATAGTTATCTTTCGGGACGTTATGAGGGGTCTGATAATCCTACAGAATCATCGGCCATTCACACCAAAGTCGAAAAAACTGGAATCAGCTTCTCCCAAGCTTTAAAATATAGCTTTAACGATAAAAACTACGTTCGATTTTCTTATGAGAATACCTATCGACTACCCGAACAGCAAGAGCTTTTTGGAGACAATAATTTCATTGTAGCTAATTACAACCTAACTCCTGAAAGCAGTAAAAACTTCAATCTAGGTTATACACGAGTAGGCAAAAAGTACAGTTTCGAAATCAATACGTATTATAGAGACACCAAAGATTTGATCCGATTAAAAGATCTTAACCAATATCAAGCCACTTACCTAAACCTTGAACATGTAAGAGGTTTGGGAGTTGAGTTTGAAATAAACTATGAACCCACTGAAAATTTATTTCTTTCTGGAAACCTCACTTGGAATGATTTTAGATTGGAATCCTCAAAAGATCGTCCTTTACAAAACCAACATTACAAGAACGCTAGAGTAGCCAATATGCCATTCTATTATGCCAATTTGAGTGCGTCATACAACCTTAAAGATTTATTAAATCTAAGTACAGATCTTTCTTTCTTCTGGGACTATTCCTATGTGCATCAATATTATTTAGATTTTATCGAGAAGCAATTTGAACCCGATGGATTTCTAGGACTTTGGGGGACTTCCAAAATTAATACCAGTAGAATTATTCCTGTACAGCACCTTAATAACCTTGGCATTGTATATGTGAGAAATTTAAAGGAAAAACAAAGTATCGCTTTTAGTGCAGAATTTAAAAATGTTTTCAATGAGGAAATATACAATGAGTTCAAAATGCAAAGTCCCGGGAGAAACTTCCGAATGAAGATAACCTATAGCTTTTAAAAATGATGAAAAATAGACTTATATACCTATCAACCTTCTTGTTATTTTTTATAACTCAAGTGTCATGTACTCTAGATAATATCGAAGACCAGAACTCAGAGCCAAAGTCAGATTTCTCTACTTATAGTTATATCTTAGCCACCGAAGATGCATCTACAGCAGATATCACTCGTTTTTTTAGTTTCAATCTTTCCGACGTAGATCCGAATATCTCTTATGACCTTATCCAAGAAAACAAACAGTTTGTAAACTCTGATCCTTCTACCTCTGCTGGGCATCATAGTTTTAAAAAGTATATATTCAGTATGGCGAAAGATAAGAGAGGTTTTTCTTCCACCCCTGGATTGTATAGGTTAACTCAAAACACTGAGCATCGGCTTTATATTGATAATGAAATATATGTAGGTAAAGACAATTTATATCCTGCTAGGAAGCTTACAATCATCGATGATAGCAAAGGATTTTTTTATAATGAATCCCTAGGTGGACAAACACTACAGATGTTCAATCCTACTACAATGCAGCTCTTAAAAACCTTAGATTTACGGCCTTATATAAAATCTTATAGACCCGATGCCAAGTTTGAAGATGATTATGGGAATAACCTTATACGGACGGGTTCCTTCGTATTGGATCATGTGGGAGACAAGCTTTTTGTGAGTATTGCATTTTTAGAGCAAATCGATTTTAATCTTATCAGCGAAGACGAAAATGAATTTCACCTTGCCGTAATTGATATTCCAAGTTTAAGCTTTGAGAAAATAATCACTTACCCTGACACAAAAAATGTAGGGTTTTATGTATCAGAGAACAATCCGACTGTAAAAGACGACAAAGGGAATCTCTATTTTTCTTCTTGGGGATGGAATCAGTTTTACGAACAAATGCCCTCAAAGGTATTTAGAATCAAAGCAGGAGAAACGGAATTTGATACAGAATGGGAAATCAATATTGAAGATTTATTTGGGAAAAACAAAATAGCCCAATCTATTGCAGCCTACAATGATAAAATATACCTACACGTATCTACTGAACCTTATATGTTTACTTCGAGTGTAGAAATCGAAACACAGAACGCCCTTGAAATGAAGGTATATGAATTTGATCCTGAAACGCCCCATATTTATAAAGAAATGGATATCCCCACTTCCAATCCTTCACCTCGTATCAATATCTTCAATATCATTGATGATAAACTTTTTATAGCGACTGCTAACGCCGAAGGAAAGCATACCAATGGTTTATATTCTATAAATAAACAAGGAGAAATACAACTAGAATTTCAGTTTGACAAAAAGTATCGTCCCATGAGGCTCTATAAGCTTACAGATAACTAGTATAAAATTCTTTTATGATTTATAAAAAAGTTTGACTTAGTAAGAGTTATAATAATTTTATTCTATTTCGTTGCATATAGATTTTGTTATTTCTTTCCAAACTTTTTAACAATCTTGATACCACAACTCTTGACGTATAGAGCTCTTGGGCTATTTCTTGATGGGTTATTTCAATGGTGTTATTCTCGGAGATTCTAACTTTTTCTTTGAGATACTGATACAGTCTTTCATCCAATTTTCTAAATGCAACTGTATCTATAGTTTCTAACATCTCATTTAATCGATTTTGATAACTGTTTAATACGAAGTTTCTCCAACTTTTGTAAGTTCCCATCCATTCTTCCATTTTTTGAACAGGAATCATTAGCAAGACCGTATCTATTTCGGCAATAGCTCGAATTTCACTTTTAGCATGTTCAATGCAACAACTTAGACTAAAAGCACAGGTGTCACCTTTTTCAATAAAATACAAAAGAAGTTCATCTCCCTGTTCATCTTCTCTCAAAACCTTTATAGCTCCATCTATAACTAAGGGCATTGAATTAATATACCTCCCAAAATCAATTAGAATGCTGCCAGCTTTTATTTCTTTGTAGAAAGCTACCTCAACGATTTCTTCAAGCAATTTCTTTTCAAAAACACCTCTGTAGGTAATTGTAAATTTTTTTAAATTAGGCATTTTAAAAATTATAATAGATGTTTTTTTGAGATCTAACTTTCTGATTATTTTTATTTATTCTTCAATGAACAAAGCCTTTAATTCTTTAGCTTCATTTGGATTCATTTTACCTGCCAAGACCAAGGCTAATTGTTTACGCCTTAATGCAGCAGCAAATCGTTGCTTTTCTAATTCTGTTTCGGGAACAAGCTTTGGCACATTTACAGGATTGCCAGCTGGATCAATAGCCACAAAAGTATAGATAGCTTCGTTAACCTTGCTTTTTTCACCACTTTGCCTATCTTCTACCCATACATCCAAAAAAATTTCCATCGAACTACTAAATGCCCTAGATACACTAGCTTCAATAGTTACGATACTACCAAGCGGAATAGGCTTGCTAAACGAAACATTATTAACCGATACTGTTGCGACATGACGTCTGCTATGACGACTAGCTGCAATACTTGCTGCACGATCCATTCTAGCAAGTAATTCTCCACCAAACATATTTCCTAAAGGATTAGTTTCTCCAGGTAGGACTAGATCGGTGACAATAGATCGAGATTCAGAAGGAGTTCTTGGCCTCATATTATTTATTAAATTTTGACAAAGATACAATAAAGAAGATTAGTCTTCATCGACTAACAGCCATGCATTCTCATTATGGGTGCGTACAATCTTATTCATTTGATTTATAGCGTCTCTTTTAGATGAATAACTACTATAAACCACTTCATGTAATCCATAAGAATTTTTACGTAGAATTCTTGCGTTATAGCCCGCTTGACGAAGTTCTTCTACCCGCTTGTCTGCATTTTCAAATTCCCTAAAAGCTCCTGCCACTATATGGTAAGGATTTTTTTCTTTTGGTAATGTCAATGTAATAGCAGGTAATGGGTTAACAATTGTAAAACTTGCTGTATGTATTTGTTTCTCTAATTCTTTTTCTGCTATTTGTTGTTGTACGAGGTTATATTGTTGGGTGTCTTTCTGGTACCAAGCTAGTCCTCCTACTCCCAATAAAAGTCCTATTGCTGCTACTCCGACATAACGCACGTATTTTGATAGGGAAGTTGAATTTTTGGGTTCGATTGGAAGTGTAATTATCTTTTGTGTAGCATCAATTTCTCTTAAAATTGGTTGATTTTCTACAGAAGTAAGACCAAATGAAACCGCTTGAAAAATGTTTTGTGTATCAGGAGTAAACTGCCATTTATTTTCTTCATTATTTTGAAGAATTCCCAAACCATTAAACCCCAATGGGGTATTATTTTCTAATTGGTTTATCCAAATATCCACTTGTTCTCTTATCTCTTCTAAAGCTTCGCGATAAGTGAGACCATACATAACCGCCAGATGACTAGCCAATAGCCCATCGTTGGTCTGAAGCTGCCTATTGAAAGATAGCGACTTACTAGGAGGGACAAAAGTATGAGTTTCAGAATCCACAAATGCAGATTGATGATGCATCAAAAAGGCACCAAATCCAGGTATAATCACACACTCATACCTAAACAATAACTCTTCTATATGACTGACGATATTCATAATACAAGCAAACATAGTTATTTTTTAGTTCTCCCACAATACTCTATTAAAAATTCGTTATAACCATAATAAATGTTAAGTTTGTATATATAGCACCGAAGATTGTTTTCAAATGCATGATAAAGAATTACCATATCTATTAGTTCTTATGGATTTACCAGGTATTGGATCGATCCGAGCCAGAGAATTATTACGAAAATACAACTCGGCTTATGAGGTCCTTCATGCTTTAAAAAATGAAGAAATCAAGTTGCTCACTACACATCTTCCTATTATTTCTTCTAAAGCTCTACAAGAATTACTCGATTTAGCTTATAAAGAGATTGAATACATGGAAAAAAATCAAGTAAACTATGTTTTTATCGATGATCCAGAATACCCCTATCGATTGAGACATTGTGTAGATGCTCCTATTGTTCTATTTTATAAAGGAAATATCAACTGGAATGCCTCGCGCTCAATTAGCATTGTAGGTACGCGAGCCGCTACCAATTATGGTCTTGATTTTTGCAAAGAACTAGTTGCAGACTTAAAACATCTGAACGTACAAATAGTGTCTGGGTTAGCTTATGGTATTGATATTCAGGCTCACAAATCAGCTATAGAACATGGATTAGAAACCGTGGCTTGTCTGGGTCATGGGTTGCATAAAATTTATCCTTCATCGCATTCCAAACACACACAAGACATTCTTTATAATGGCGGATTGACTACAGAGTTTACAACACATTCAGTAGTCGATAAAAAGAATTTTGTGAGACGTAATCGTATTATTGCTGGACTTTCTCAAGCTACGATTGTTGTTGAATCCGCATACAGAGGAGGTAGTTATCTTACAGCCGAAATGGCAAACTCCTATAACAGAGAAGTATTTGCTTTACCAGGGAGGGTAGATCAGCCCAAGAGCAAAGGTTGCAACACATTGATAAAAACAGAACAAGCAAGGTTAATACAATCAGCAGCTGATTTAGTGTACATTTTAAACTGGGATATTACAACGGAAACGCAGTCCAAAACCCAACAGACCGCTTTATTCATAGAGCTTAGTCGTGAGGAAGAAAAAATCTGTAATATCTTAAAAGAAAAAAATAAAATCTCATTGGATTTATTGGCAATCGAAGCAGATAAATCTCCTCAGGAAATGGCTAGTATATTATTAAGTTTAGAACTAAATGGTTTGGTTCGAACACTCCCTGGAAAACAATTTGAATGGATTGGATAAATTAAGACTTCTCCATTACCAACCGACTAAAAAACAGGTAAATGGGATTTCAAAAGACTCTTCGCAAATTTCATATTCTAATTCAATCAAAGAATATAAGGATAAATTCGATTTATTGGTTCGCAATCAGGATGCCAACTATTATTAATAGTTGACTCTCCCCCATTTTTTTAATCGAACATTAAATTGGGTTACCTTTGGTTGGTATCAGGCGGTAATTTATCTATTTTCAACTGCAGATTAATGGCCACCAACAGATGGGATATCACTTTACTGAACTTATAGTATATAAAATCTGTCAACTCACAGATACTGTGTCCATTGAGATGATTAAAGCCTGCAAAATCCGCCTAGTTATTTCTATAGTAGCAGCCTGTTTCTTTTACTAGAAGAAACAAAGTCATCCATGAACTTTATTTCGACTGACCAATAACCAAGCGTTATGATTTTTCTTTGGGTCCTATACTTACCTAAATAGCTTCAAGTTCATAAATTCTAGTGACCTTCTTATTTTTCTTAGCTTTGGTTACCTTCTATTCGAGATTAAAATGAATCCTCTTGACCATTTGTGAGACTGGTTAATTTTCGTCTTTACACAAAAACCGAAAGGAAATACCATCCATATTAAACACAGATCTCAGCCTATCGGTGTGGCGATGGCAAGCGAAGATATCTATCACTCATAAGGACTAAAAGTAAGAATGCCGTCTAAAAAAACAAAGACGGCATTCTGCAGTTCGTAAACTATTTACATTATCAGGGAATTATTGCTCTAAGGAACAACTACCCGCCTTAGATTCTACTCCTAGTTTACGAAGAATAGTCTCCATAAAGCACCACTTTGTAATGCCAGACTGGATTAGGTTTATAGCTACAAAACCTGTAAACCAAAGCCAATTTAAATTTACATACACCGCCAAAAGAATACTGACAAGGACAAAACTTCCTGCTATTACACGTATATATCTGTTTATCATAATTTTAATTTTTAAATTAGTTTCTCTTCTATTTTATATGCCTACAAAACATTATAGATATAACGTTCAATAGGTACAACTGCCGCATGAATTAGATTTTTAGTTTCTATATTTTTATTGAACTTTTCTACCAAATCAAAAAATCTATCGATTTTAGAGTCTTCTGTAAATGAAAAAAACATGCTGCTATCCGAGCCGCTTCGCTGTACGGGAAACCAGCTAGAATGTATCAGTAATGGAGAAGAATCTTTAAATCCCTCTATTTCTGACCCGCTAAAGCGTTCGATTTTAGAGTCCTTGAATAATTTCAATATATGTTTCTCATATTCATTAACTACGGTAACAATAAGTAACTTCATATCTTTAAGGGTATTATTTCCGCTTTATACGGAAAGTTTTTATTCTTTATGATTCTTTTTTTCTATCATATAATATACCAACGGAACTACCAATAGAGTAAGTGCCGTAGAGGCGATACTTCCACCCAACAACGAGATTGCCAGTCCTTGGAAAATCGGATCAAATAGAATGACAACCGCACCGATGACTACTGTACCTGCTGTTAGTAGAATCGGAGTGGTACGCACTGCGCCTGCTTCGATAACTGCTTTTTTCAAGGGTACTCCTTCGGCAAGCCTCAGGTTTACAAAGTCTATGAGCAATACAGAGTTTCTAACCATAATCCCCGCCAAAGCAATCATTCCTATAAAGGAGGTTGCCGTAAAGAAAGCCCCTAATAACCAATGTCCGATAACAATTCCTATCAGAGATAATGGTATAGCGACCATCATAACCACAGGAGCTTTATAGTTCTGGAACCATCCAACAATCAAAATATAGATGATGAGTAATACGCCCAAGAAAGCTACTCCTAAATCTCTAAAAACTTCTAGTGTAATTTGCCATTCTCCATCCCATTTTACCGTAAAGTTGTTTTCAAAATCAGGTTGCCCCATATATAGATCATCTATACTATATCCTGCTGGTAAATCCAAAGCTTGAAGCTTCTCTGTCATTCCCAAAATCGCATATACTGGACTTTCTAGTTCTCCCGCCATATCTGCGGTGACATAGACTACTCTTTGTTGATTTTTTCGGTAGATACTTTTCCCTCGAACGCTTTCCTCTACTTTTACTAAATCTCCTATCGACACCATAGTTCCATGTGAAGAGGCTATTTTTAATTGAACGATATCTTGTATCGTGGATTTTTCTTTTTCTTCTAATGCCAATAAGATACCAACTTGTGTTGTAGTTTTTTCATCGTATAAATGAGAGATGGAACGGTCAGATAATGCCATATTCATCGTATAGACTATTTGTTGTGGGGCAATACCATATCGCATGGCTTTCTCCCTATCGATTACAAACTCATATTCTGTTTGATCGGCTTCTACCATCCAATCCACATCCACAACATCTTCGGTGGTTCGCAGTAGATTTTTCACCTGTCTAGCCACTTCGATTTGCTGTTCGTAATCTGGGCCATAGACTTCTCCTACAATCGTTGAAATTACTGGAGGACCTGGAGGTACTTCTACTACTTTCACATTAGCTCCAAATTTTTCTCCGATTTCCTGTACTTTCGGACGTAATAGTTTGGCGATATCGTGACTCTGCTCTTTTCGAAGTTCTTTATCGATAAGATTTACCTGAATATCGGCAACATTACTTCCTTTTCTAAGGTCGTAGTGACGGATTAAACCATTGAAAGTAATCGGTGCAGAGGTGCCAATATAATTCTGATAGTTTTTAATTAGAGGCTCTGTTCTTAGGTATTGCCCGATTTCTTGTGCTACCACTGCTGTTCGTTCCAAACTCGTGCCTTCTGGCATATCGATAACAATTTGCATTTCGTTTTTATTATCAAACGGAAGCATTTTTACCGCTACCGATTTGGTGAAAAACATAGCTATCGAGCACATTAAAAGCAAGGCAGTAATCCCTAGAAATACCCATCGTTTGGTTTTGCTTTCCAATAATGGTCTTTGAAGTTTATTGTATAACCTATAGATTCTTGTTTTTTCTATATTTTCGGACTCATCTCTACTTTCTAATTTCTTATCTTTTTCTCTCAAGAAGATCAATCCTAAATAAGGGGTAACGGTCAAAGCTACTACCAAGGACAAAAGCATTGCAATAGAAGCACCTATTGGCATTGGTGACATATAAGGCCCCATCAGTCCAGATACGAATGCCATTGGCAATACCGATGCAATAACGGTGAATGTTGCTAAAATCGTTGGATTCCCTACCTCGTTTATCGCATATAATGCAGCTTGCTTAAAAGGTAAACGTCGCATTTTAAAATGTCGATGCATATTTTCGGCGATAATAATAGAGTCGTCCACCACGATTCCTGTAACGAATACTAGAGCAAAGAGTGTAATCCTATTAAGGGTATAATCCATTAAATAGTAACTCAATAAAGTAAGAGCAAAGGTAACAGGTACAGATAGAAATACTACCAAACCGCCACGCCAACCCATCCCTAACATTACGATGACCGTAACCGCAAGAATGGCTCCGATGAGGTGCATGATTAATTCCGATACTTTTTGAGATGCTGTTTCTCCATAGTTTCGAGTAACCTCAATATGCACATCATCAGGAATCAAGTCCGCTCGAAGATGCTCTATTTTATCTGTAATCACTTCGGATATCTTCATCGCATCAGCTCCTTTTCGTTTGGCTATAGCAATAGTAATAGCTGGATATTCCGAAGAATATTCAGCTATCTCTTCGCTTCCTTTTGCATATCCAAAAGCTACGTATTGCTTAGGAATTTCGGGACCATCGGTAATATCTGCTATTTGTTTTAGATAGATAGGTTGCTCTCCATTCACTCCTACGATTAGGTTTTCGACATCTTCTGTATGTTCCAAGAAATTTCCAGTGCTGATCAAGAATTCCGTATCTTCTTGATTAAAACTTCCCGAAGTCATTTGTTGATTGCTCGTTTCTATTCTCTCGGCTACCGTCAAGAAATCCAATCCGCTAGAGGCAAGTTTATCTTTATCTAGTACCACACGTACTTGGCGATTCCTTCCTCCGATTTTATGAATCGTAGAAACCTCGGCTACTTTCGCTACTTCGGCAGAGACTACATCTGCCAATTGTTTTAACTGGTAATCATCGTAATTTTCACTCCATAGAGTGAGCCCTAATATAGGTACATCGTCTATGGCTCGAGTTTTTATAAGCGGCATGGTCACGCCTTTTGGCATCAAGTCCATATGCTTATTCATCTCATTATAGAGTTTTACAAACGAACGTTCAATATCTTCGCCCACATGGAACTGTACGATGACCATTGCTGCCTCTTTGGTAGAAGTAGAGTAAACATATTCCACTCCAGGAATATTAGCCACTAATTTTTCCAAAGGCTTTGTTACTCTAGATTCCACCTCTGTTGGTGAAGCTCCGGGATATCCCACAAATATATCTGCCATAGGTACATCGATTTGTGGTTCTTCTTCTCTTGGAATCAAGAACGAACTCCATACGCCAACGACTAAGAAAACGACCATCAATAAAACGGTCAGTTTCGAATCCATAAAAAGCTTGGCTACTCTGCCTGCAATTCCATCTTTCATCTTCTATTCTTTTATAATTACTCTTGTTCCGTTGGTAAGTTTTGATTCTGCCGAGAGAATATATTTCTCTCCTGCTTTCAAACCAGAAAGCACTTCTACTTTTTCTCCATAGGATCGCCCTAATCGCAACCATCGTAATATTGCGGTGTTCGCATGACTAATCGTATAGATGCCAATCAATTCATCACGATGTACTAATGCTGATTTTGGAATTAGAATCGCAGTGACTTCATCGGTGTTTTCTACTGGAAATCGAAGGCTGACGTACATTCCAGAAAGGATGTCGGCATCGGTCTTCTCTAAGGCGATTTTGACGGCATACTGTCCTCCTGTTTGTATAGCAGACGAGCTTACTTCAGATACTTTTCCACTGATTTCTGCTCCTAAAGATTTCACTACTACCTTGACCTCTATTCCTGTTTTAACTTTGGTAATTTCCGACTCTGGAATCGAAGCTACCACTTCATATTCTCCCTTTCCTTCCATCGAAAGCAAAGGGATTCCTGGATTTGCCATATCACCTACCTCCGCATTTCTACTGGTAATAACCCCATCAAAAGCAGCGGTGATATGTACATAGGCAAACTCTGCATTTATCTCATTTTTCATCTGCTTAGCAGTTTCCAATCTCGCTTTTGCCATTTCATAATTCGCTTGTATATCATCCATTTCTTTGTGCGTAGCACTATTTGCTTCGAATAAGTTTTGGAAACGCTGATAATCTCTTTCTGCATTATTGAAAGCAGCCTCAGCCTCGGCAATCGATGCATTAATCTGGGCTTGTTTTGCCGATAGATCGGAATTGTTGATTCGGATAAGCAAGTCTCCTTTCTTCACAGATTGTCCGACTTGTACCCTTACCTCTTCGATATATCCCATTCTTCGAGTACTCATATTCGCTGTTTTTTTTGCTTGAATAACCCCACTAGCGGTTAAAAAGTCTATATTATTTTCAGCGCTTACCGTATTTACTCGAACCGATACCACAGGCGGATTGTCTCCAGTTGGCTCCGAAGATTTAGTGTTACAAGCATAAAAAACTAGGAAAAGAAATCCTAGTAAAGTATTTATAATCAATCTCATTTTAAATTTTATTTAATTGGTTAATGCTCCTATTTCTTTTTAGACTAAAAGACTTTTCATCAATTGGCTTTGGTTAATAACTGGAGATAGTTCAAAGCATAATTATGCTGATAAACCATATAGTAATACTCCAATTGTTTTTGTTGGTATTGTGTTTCTGCAAGCAATAAATCGCTTGTTTTCTCCAATCCTTCTTTAAATCTATTGTTTCGGATTTTTAATGCTTTTTTGGACTGCTCCATCGCTAATTCTGTAAGCGATACATTGTTTTTTGCATCTTGATACGTTCGAATGGCTTTGTTTAATTCCAATTGATTTTCGGACTTATACTGTTCCAACTCTAAATTTGCTTTTTCCAACTCCGCTTTAGATTTTTTTGATTTCCCTGAACGCTTAGAACCATCGAACACATCCCATGTCAATGCAGCACCAATCAAATACCCATTGGCATTAGCGTGAAACAACTGGTCGTCATACAGCTCATAGTTTCCAAAGGCATTTACTCTTGGCAACAGCAACATTTTATCAGCTTGGTGGTTTTGTTTGTAAGCCTCAACAACTTTCTCCATCGCTTGGATATCCGCTCTATTATCCGACACTTCTTTTCGGATTTCCCATTCGGTTTGCAGACTTAGTGAATCCATAGGTTGCAAGATCCCTTCTATATTTTCATTCATCAATAAGGCCAAATACTCCGAAGCATTCACAATATTACTTTTAGCATATTGCAATTGGTTTCTTACCTCGTTAACTCGTACTTGCACTGCCAAGACATCACTATACTGCAAATACCCTTGTTTTTGACTGTTTTCTGCCCATCTAAGGTTTTCTAGAACCGCTTCTAAAGTTCTCTCCAAAACCATCTCACTTTTATAGGCAACCTGTAGCTGCATATAAGCATTCTTAGTTTCAAAAGCCAGATAATCCTCCGAGCGATTAAGTTGTAACTGAGTGGCTTCCCATGTTGCTTTTGCTGCTTTGCGATGATAGACACCATCTAGATTTAAAATAGGTTGTTCGAACTCTAACTTCGTGGCAAACATCCTGACTTGCGAAGGATTATTCAAAGCGTTTGGATCAAAGTCGGCTTGGGTGATGATCTCCTGATTTAACTTAAATCCAAATGCCATTAATGGATTGGTAGTTGCCATCGCGGTATGTGAAGCACGGAGGCTTGGTAGAAATATCCCATTGGTCTGTTGGTAATCTCCTTGAGCAACGAGTACTTCTTGTGCTCCAATTTTTAAATCATGATTTTGATTCTTCACTTTTTCCAAAACTTCCATCTTAGAAATCGGAATTATTTGCTGAGAGAAAATCATAGATGGTAATAGAAGAAGCAAACCTAATATCTTATATATCTTCATTTTCCTTATCATTTTCGACAAAGATAGGTTGAGGTTTAAAGCCATACCGTAACATATGTTACCTACCTATTTTATTATTAAAAGAAAATCTATTAATCTATTCGGGGCTGTACTGTTTTTATTTTTGTAAATTACCTCGATTATATGTTGTTTTTAATTATGAGGAAATCTTTTAACTTCATTATTTCATTTTTGGTATTTATCACTAGTTATTCGCAAACAAAGCCTTTAGCAGACAATTATTTTAAGCAAGGGGAATTTGAAAAAGCACTGGATATCTATCAACAGCTTCTTCAAAAAACGCCTAATAATTACAATCTATTTTTAAGCTTAATCAAAACTTATCAAGAGCTAGAAGAGTATGAAGAAGCACAAGCACTACTTATTGAGAAAAGTGAAATCTACAACAATCCTCAAATTTTAATCGAATTAGCTCAAAATGCACTGCTTCAAAACCATGAAGAACAAGCAAACGTCTATTATCAAGAGGCTTTAGTTCGGCTCAAGGAACGAGCTTTATTTGCTTCTAATGTGGGACGTGTCTTAGAAGACTATAATCTTCTTGAATGGGCAGAAGAGGCCTATCGTGCAGGATTAGAAGAAAATCCTACTAATATTACTTTAAAGTTAAGATTAGCAAATTTATATGGAGCCCAAGGTAGAATTCAGAGAATGTTCGAGTCGTATATTGACCTTGCGGAAATTGATATGCGTTATCTACCTACTGCACAGCATCGTTTTAGCGCTTACATCCAAGAAGACTCCGATACCCAAGCCAATAAAATTTTCAAACAGGTATTGATGCGAAAAATCCAATCCGATCCAAAGATATTGTATTACGAGTTATTGAGTTGGGTATCTGTTCAAGAGAAAAACTTTAAACAAGCTTTTGCTCAGGAAAAAGCCATTCATAAAAGAACATCAGATGGAGAGTTAAGACGTATGAAAGATTTGGCGTTACTGGCTTATGAAAATATTGATTATAACCAAACCAAAACCATTGTTCAGTATATCCTTGAAAATGCAGATGTAAATGATTTGCAAACCATTTTCGACGCTGAGCATTTATTGCTCCAGATAGCCATAGATACTGCAAAAAAAGAGGACTATGATTCTCTCTTAAGTTTGTTTGAAGAACTCATTGAAAAATATAACTCACAAGAAAATGTTATTGTTCTAAAAATGGATTACGCTAGCTTTTTGGCGTATCGATTAAATCACAAAGAAGAAGCGATTAAAGAATTAAGAAAATTACTATCTCAAAATCCGAATCGTTCTATCGAAGCTCATGTTCGTTTACTACTCGGTGATATTTTGGTTACCGATAATCAATTTAACTCTGCTTTGGTTCAATTTACCCATGTTCAGCGCCAAATGGAGGGGCAAGCACTAGGTCATGAGGCTAACTTTAAAATTGCTCAAACGAGTTATTTTAAAGGAGATTTTAAATGGGCGCTAACCCAATTAGATGTATTAAAACGTGCTAGTACTCAACTAATAGCCAACGATGCGATATTTTTAAATCTTAGAATCCAAGATAATATACTGGGTGATAGCACCCAAGTTTCCTTAAAAGACTTTGCAAATGCTGATTTATTGGTACTTCAAGGAAAAACTGATAAAGCTATCGAACAGTTACAATATATTCTAGTAGAACATGAAGGGAAAAGTATTATAGATGATACTCACTATAAACTAGGAGAGCTTTATTTTGATCAAAAAAAATATGAAGAAGCCGCAAAACATTGGCAGATAATTGTAGATGAGTACGCTTATGATTTACTTGCAGATTCTGCTTATTATCGTCTAGGGATGCTTTATGAAGAAATATTTCATCAATCGCAAAAAGCAATGTAATATTATGAGAAAATAATTTTCGATTATAGCGACAGTATTTTTTATGTGGATGCTCGAAAACGATTCCGTAAATTGCGAGGTGATTTTAGCACTTAAAAAAACTATTATGTATATCTATAATATCACCACTAATATCGAGCAAGACATTCATGAGGAATGGTTAGAATGGATGGAAAATGTTTTTATTCCTGAAATGCTCGCTACAAAAAAATTTTCAAAAGCATTGATGACTCGTGTACTTATTGAAGAAGAGATGGGGGGTATTACTTACTCCGTACAATATACAGCAAAAAACGCTATAGATTTCCAATATTTCTTAGATCATCACCTGGATAGAATTCAAAAATTAAATAAGGAGTTTGAAGGGAGGACGGTTTCCTTCTCTACCAAAATGAAAATTGTACACTCGCATGAGTAAATCTTCAAAACATAAAGTACGTGCTAAAAAGCATCTTGGTCAACATTTTTTAACAGACGAAAAAATTGCCGAGAAGATTGCCAATACTTTACAGTCTCAACATTATCAGCAAGTTTTAGAAATAGGTCCAGGTACAGGGGTTCTTACCAAATATTTATTAGAGAAAGAATTTAGGCTAAGTATTATAGATTTGGATAAAGAATCTATCGATTATCTGAAAGCACATTATAATGAATTGGAAATAAATATCATTTATGGAGATTTCTTGAAATGCAATTTAGAGGAGCTTTTTGAAAGAAACTCTTTTGGTATTATAGGAAATTTCCCTTACAATATTTCGACACAAATTGTTTTTAAAACATTAGAGAATAAACATTTGATTCCAGAGTTTAGCGGGATGTTTCAAAAAGAAGTAGCTCAACGCATCTGTGCCAAGGAAGGCAGTAAGGTATATGGGATTCTATCGGTGTTAACACAAGTATTCTATGAAGCTGAGTATTTATTTACAGTACCTCCTCATGTTTTCGATCCTCCGCCTAAGGTAGATAGTGGTGTATTAAGGCTAACACGTAAAGAGAATTTAAACTTAGAATGTAACGAAAAGATGTTGTTTACAGTAGTCAAAACAGCATTCCAACAACGCAGAAAAACCTTGAGGAACAGCTTAAAATCATTAAATTTAAGCCCTACTCTAAGAGAGGATTCTATCTTCAATAAAAGACCTGAACAACTTAACCCTCAAGAGTTTATTGGTTTGACAAAATGTATTGAAGAAGATCTGAAAAACATTTAATTTTATCTATGTTAGATCCATGAAAAAATATTCTTTATTTTATTTTTTTCTTTTCATTTTGTTTACTTCTGGTTGTCAGGAGAAAAATAAACACCAAAAAGAAACGGTTTTACAAACAGAAAACATTTCAGATATTCATTCGTTTTCCAATGTTGAAGAAATTCAACCACAACATTTGGATTTAGACTTACGAGTAGATTTTGAAAAGCGGCAAATATCAGGGAGTGCTACATGGAAGATTCATCCCAAAGAGATGATTATGAAAGCGATCTTTGATACCCGAAACTTACATATCGATTCGGTTCTTTATGCTGATGGGAGTCTTGCAAATTTTCATTTAGGTAAAAATGATGAATTTTTAGGTAAACCCTTACATATCGAATTACGTCCCGACACAGAAAGTTTACAAATCTTTTATAAAACTCAAGATAATGCTACGGCTTTACAATGGCTAACCCCTGAACAAACTTTTGGTAAACAACATCCATATCTTTATACACAAAGCGAATCTATTCATGTTCGAACTTGGATTCCTGCTCCTGACAGCCCAGGTGCTCGATTCACTTATAATGCAAAAGTAGAAGTTCCAGAAGGTTTATTAGCTCTTATGAGTGCTGAAAATCCACAAGTAAAATCAAAAGATGGGAAATATTATTTTACTATGAATGATAAAATCCCTGGCTACTTAATAGCTTTAGCTGTAGGAGATATTGCATTTCATTCTATAGATCATCGAACAGGTGTGTATGCCGAACCTGTTATTCTAAAAGCTTCTATCAATGAACTAGAAGATATTGGTAAAATGGTAGAAAATGCTGAGGCCTTGTATGGAGAATATCGTTGGGGGAGATATGACGTGCTGATGTTACCATCTGGTTTTCCTATTGGAGGTATGGAGAATCCTAGATTAACTTTTGCTACACCCACTATTTTATCAGGTGACAAATCATTAACTAACTTGATTGCTCATGAGTTGGCACATAGTTGGAGTGGTAACTTAGTTACAAATGAAACTTGGGAAGATTTTTGGCTTAACGAAGGTTTTACTACCTATTTCGAGCAACGGATTATGGAAGAAACTTTTGGAAAAGAATATTCAGCTATGTTATGGAATCTAAGCGAAAGAACACTAAGACAAACCGTAAGTTATATGGGAGAGAATCATCCAGATACTCGTTTAAAAATAGATTTAAAAGATCGTGATCCTGATTTAGGTTTTACCGATATCCCTTATGAAAAAGGCTCAGCATTATTATTGCTTATAGAACAGACAGTGGGAAGAAAGAAGTGGGATGATTTTCTAAGAAATTATTTTGACACACATGCTTTTCAAACTATGAACACAGAGTATTTTATAGAGTATCTCAATGAAAAGCTATTGAATGAAAATCCAGAATGGAAAAATAGTATCGATATAGAATCATGGGTGTACGGTACGGGTATTCCTAAGAACTATCCACATCTTGAAAACCTTAGGTTTAAAAAATTGGATGATCAAATAGAAGAATTTGTAAGAAATGGAAAGGCTATAGATTTAAATACTGAAGAATGGAGTGCATATGAATGGATGCATTTTATAGGTGAGTTGCCAAAAGATTTAAGCTTAATAAAAATGCATGACTTGGATTATGTTTTCGATTTGACCCATACGAAAAACAGTGAAGTAGCAGATTTATGGTATTTATTGGCTTTGCATACCAACTATGAGCCAGCTTTCCCTGCTATGAAAGAATTTCTATATGTTACGGGACGAGAAAAGTTTTTAGAACCTCTGTATAAACAGATGATGCAGTCAGAAGAAGGAAAAGAAATGGCTAAAGAAATTTATAAAATTGCTCGAAATAATTATCATCCATTAACTCAAAAAGCAATGGATGAAATTTTAAATTGGAAAGAAAATTAATTTTAAACTCCAGTTTATTATTTGCTCCAGTTTCGGACTTAATAAATTAATGATAATCAGCGAGTATGTTAATCGTAAGTCGAATAGGGATTAACTCATTCCTTTACATTATGTGAAATCATGACATTTATCTCTTTTAATCCCGAAGGATATGACAGTATTATTAGTTATAATTCTATCCTTCGGGGGGTTTTACCTATGCTTATAATTTGTTTTTAAATGATTCATTTGTTTTTTACATACGAAATTAAACCTATTGCAAGTAACACTATCGAAAGAAGCATAAAGGGTAGAGACCAAGACCACAATGTGCTATCTAGTGTATAGGTAGATGTATCTTCTATTGTATCTAAATCTCCAAAAGCTTTATAGAAAGTAATCACTCCTAGTAAAATTGTTATAAGGAAAGATACAATAGCTGCCTTAAATATTTTCTTATAATTTTTTATCATGATATTAATGTTTTGTTTTACAATGAATGGTTGCAGCAATTAAAACTTGTGCTGAGCAAATATTGCCTAATGAATCTAATAAATCACAAATGATTTTTGTATCTCCATTAGAATCAATAGCATCTATCATCACTCTATAATGACAACCAATACAACTTTCTTCGTCTTTGCAGTTCCCTCCTATAGGCATTGCATTTACTGTAATTTCTTTTCCGGTTTCGAGTTCTTTAAGAGAATATCTTCTTGTATGGCCTTCTATATCTATCTCTCCAAACCTA